>OCHG01001246.1_pt1 | contig 17184 bp, 12 predicted proteins | sample 1538801 | NCBI WGS metagenome assembly OCHG01 (sample SAMN04571727, study PRJEB22368) | human gut metagenome | biome: human gut; material: stool | host: Homo sapiens | place: Luxembourg | collected 2012-09-20 | reverse complement strand
GTTGTCCGGGGTTCGAATCCCCGCACGCTCATGGAATGAGAGTGAAGTAGTATATAAGTACTGCTTCTTTTTTTTGCTAAAAATGATTGACAGAAGTCAGAAAAATGTTTATATTATATTTTAATAAAAGGGAGTAATCGGCATCTATTTATTTTTAAGGATAGATGTTTACGATGACGTCAGTACGATGACAGACAAGTCATCCGTATCGTAATGAAATGGTGAGACTTTTATTGCATAGTTTTTGTGCAATAAAGGGCTCTTTTTTTATTATTAAGATTTACGCTTTATTTTGCACAACGGTTTTGTATAACTTTGCACAACAGAAAGGAGAATAAGATGTTAACAAGTGAACAGGCAAAGAAGAATCAGGAAAAATATGGATTCAATGAATTGACGGAAGGAAAAAAGAAAAGTGTACTCCGGATATTTTTGGAACAATTCAAAGATTTTCTGGTTATTATATTGATTGTATCAGCGGTCATATCAGGAATTCTCGGAGATGCGGAGAGCGCAATTGTTATCTTCGTCGTGATTACAATGAACGCGGTTCTGGGAACGATACAGACGGTAAAGGCGGAGCAGTCACTGGACAGTTTAAAGCAGTTATCGGCACCGGAAGCCAAGGTTGTGCGTGATGGCAGCGTGATCCAGATCCCATCCAGGGAAGTCACGATCGGTGATGAAGTGATCCTCGAAGCAGGAGACTGTATCCCGGCAGACGGAAAGCTGATCGAATGTGCAAGTCTGAAAGTAGATGAAAGTGCTCTGACGGGAGAAAGCATTTCCATAGAGAAGAATCTGGATGAAGTGGAAGAAGCTGCGGCACTGGGAGATCAGACGAACCTGGTATTCTCCGGAAGCTTCGTCACATATGGAAGAGGAAGATATGAAGTAACTGCGATCGGTATGAAGACAGAAGTCGGAAAGATTGCAGACCTTATGAAGAATACTTCGGAAAAGAGAACACCGCTGCAGGTGAATCTGGATGATTTCGGAAAGAAATTATCGGTGCTGATCCTGGCATTTTCCGTAGTGATATTCGGAGTGAATGTATTTCAGGGTGAATCGTGGGGTTCGGCATTTATGTTCGCTGTTGCACTTGCAGTTGCGGCAATACCGGAGGCTTTAAGCTCGATCGTTACGATCGTGTTATCCTTCGGTACGCAGAAGATGGCAAAGGAACATGCGATCATACGTAAGCTGCAGGCAGTGGAAGGTCTGGGAAGTGTATCGATTGTCTGTTCGGATAAGACGGGAACGCTTACGCAGAATAAGATGACGGTCGAGGATTATTATGTAAATGGAAAGAGGATTCCGGCAGGAAAGATTGATCTGAAGAATGAAAATGAAAAATTACTTTTAAGATTCAGTATCCTTTGTAATGATTCTACGAATACGGACGGACAGGAGATCGGTGATCCGACAGAGACGGCGCTCATCAATCTTGGAACGAATCTTGGTATTGATGCGATGCAGGTAAGGGAGAGATACCCGAGATTGTCGGAAGTGCCGTTTGACAGTGACCGGAAGATGATGTCGACTGCTCACAATATGAATGATGCACTCCTTCAGGAAGGACATATGATGATCGTAAAAGGTGCGGTAGATGTCCTGTTGGAGCGTATGGACAGAATACGGGTTGGGAATACTATAAGGAGGATGACAGATTCCGACCGGGAGGACATTGCTGTCCATAACATGCAATTTTCCAGAGAAGGCTTAAGGGTTCTTGCATTTGCATATAAGCAGATGGAGGAAGAGAAAGAGATCGGTACGGAGGATGAGGACCAGCTGATATTTATCGGTCTGATCGCAATGATGGATCCGCCGAGAGAAGAATCGAGACTTGCGGTGGAGGAATGCAGACGTGCGGGAATTCGTCCGATCATGATCACCGGTGACCATAAGATTACTGCAGCGGCTATTGCAAAGAGAATCGGCATCTTAAAAGAAGAATCGGAGGCCTGCGAGGGAGCCGTAATTGAAGATATGTCGGATGAAGAGCTGCAGGATTTTGTAGAAGGAATCTCTGTGTATGCGAGGGTTTCGCCGGAACATAAGATCCGAATTGTCCGTGCATGGCAGGAAAAGGGGAATATCGTAGCAATGACAGGTGACGGTGTGAATGATGCACCGGCGTTGAAACAGGCCGATATCGGTGTTGCGATGGGAGTGACCGGAAGTGAGGTTGCCAAGGATGCGGCAGCGATGGTCCTGACGGATGACAATTTCGCAACCATTGTAAAAGCTGTGGAAAATGGAAGAAATCTGTATCAGCATATTAAAAATGCGATTCAATTCCTGTTGTCCGGTAACTTCGGGGCAATTCTGGTTGTATTATGTGCATCTGTTGCCGGACTGCCGGTTCCATTTGCACCGGTGCATCTGCTGTTCATCAATCTGCTGACAGACAGTCTGCCGGCAATTGCACTGGGAGTAGAACCACATTCCAAAGCGGTTATGGAGCAGAGACCACGGCCAATGAGCGAGTCAATCCTTACAAAGCCATATCTGCTGAGTATCGCAACGGAAGGAGTGAGCATCGGCGTAATGACGATGGCTGCATTCCTGATCGGATACACAAGCCAGAATGCAGCTCTTGCAAGTACGATGGCATTCGGAACCTTATGCATGAGCCGTCTGGTGCATGGATTTAACTGTAAAGATGATAAACCGGTAATATTTACAAAGAGATTCTTTAATAATAAATATCTGATCGGAGCATTTGTCCTGGGTATGATCCTGATCACAAGTGTTCTTATGATTCCGGGACTGCACGGAATGTTCAAAGTAGTTACATTGAGCCTGAAGCAGCTGATGACGGTATACGGGCTTGCATTGTTGAATCTTCCTGTGATCCAGGGAATGAAATATTTGAAAGAGAGATAGAAACAGAGAATGGAATTGAGAAAAGAAACGGTAAAACAGATCAGGGGGCTGATCGTATTTACGGCATTATTGATCGTCTGTCTGTGGAAATATGATGTTGTGATGGATGCGTTTAGATTCGTATTGAATATTTTATATCCATTTCTGCTTGGCGGTGCGATTGCATTCGTCTTAAGCGTTCCGATGAATTTTGTGGAAAGAAAATTATTCACGGAGAGAAAGTTTCCTGAAAAATATAAAAGAAAATATGCCAGAGGGATCAGTCTTCTGATCGTTCTTTCCGGTGTGATCGGGCTTCTTGCAATTATCATGTTCGGGCTGATTCCGCAGCTTGCCGGGACATTTGCCAGTCTCGGCAAGAGTATCCAGGATTTTATCCCGCAGCTGCAGGAGTGGGCAGATCATTGGTTTCATAATAATAAGGAGATCATGAATGTAGTCAACAATCTAGAATTTGACTGGAACAAGGTGATGGAGGCTGCGATGGAGTTCCTGAAGAACGGAGCTGGAAGTATGCTGGAATCTACGATCAATACGGCGAAAAATATCATTGGTGCCGTGGGAACATTCTTTATCGCTTTTGTATTTGCAATGTATATTTTGCTGCAGAAAGAAAAGTTGGGAAGACAGGCGAAAAAAGTGTTATTTGCATTTGTCAGAAAGGGAAGGGCAGAGGCTGCGCTGGAGGTTCTTGCATTGACATACAAGACATTCTCCAGTTTTCTGACGGGACAGTGTGTAGAGGCTCTGATCCTGGGATCCATGTTTGTGATTGCGATGACGCTGCTTAGGCTTCCGTATGCACTTCTTACGGGAATTGTGATCGCATTTACTGCATTGATCCCGATCTTTGGAGCATTCATCGGCTGTGCGGTCGGTGCGTTTCTGATATTTATGGTGAGTCCGGTCCAGGCTTTGATATTTATCGTGCTGTTCCTGGTACTCCAGCAGATAGAGGGCAATCTGATCTATCCGCATGTGGTGGGCAATTCGGTCGGCCTTCCGTCTATCTGGGTGCTGGCTGCGGTAAGTATAGGCGGAAGCCTGATGGGTATTGTTGGAATGTTGATCTTTATTCCGCTGATGTCAGTGTTCTATGCTTTGTTTCGGGAAGTTGTCTACATTAAACTGCGGCAGAAAAAGATTTATCCACAGGATATTGGTTGATTGTGGATAACTTTTGGGGATTAAGCATCGGTTTTATCTTTGCTGCCTTTGCTGTCCTTTCCATTCTGGGCTTTGCTCCAGATACGGAGGGCGGCGAGGATTCCGAATGTATACAGGATCGTCACGAGTATTACCGGATTATCCTTCAGAAAATAAATGACGAGGATAACGGATAACAGACAGATGGCGAGCTGGAATGTAGTCCAGAATCTTTTCTCACGTACTTCCTTTGCCTGCTGGAGAAGTTCCATACGTTTCTGTTCCATGCGGAGATACTCCATCAGATCTTCATCGCTGATGCGGGAGAGAATCTGTTCATCACGGTTCATCTCGATCTTGCGTTTGGAACGGAAATTGGAGAAAAATTCGCGGAACGGATGCTCGTCTTTGGAGCGGGATTTTTCCTGTTGTTCGTAGAAATCCTCTTCCAGATCATCGTCGTCTTCTTCTTCCGCATCTTTTGGTGAAGATTCTTTTGTATTTTGGGTGTCACTGAATTTGTTAGTGTTATCGGCAGTTTTACCGTCGGTAGCTTTGCTTTCAGTATCTGAAGTTTCCTGCGCAGCAGATACAGTTTTCTCCTCATCAGAAACAGGATAAAGCACAACATTGTCAGTGGCAGCAGGTGCGGTAGCTTCAGTTCCTTTAGTCTCAGACGATTCTTCGGTCTGTACTGCTTTTTCTATATTTTCGGACATAATTTTACCTCCGTCTTCATTTCTATATTGTCTTTTATTTTATCATATCAGCTATGAAAGCAAAAAACAAATAAAGAGTACATAAAATTCTGGAAAATAACTTGCAGTAGAAAAACTCCCCTAAAAATGGTAGAATTGTAAGGAATCATTTGGAGGAAAACAAGATGCAGTTAATGAATGAAATCCCGGATACGTTCTGGAGTCTGTTCCGTTCGGTCAACCGGGATATTTATATTGAAGCACTTTTATGTATTAATGAAGAATACGAATATAATAACTATTTCCTGACGAAAGAGGTGTGCATCCAGATCTTAAGTGATATGAATGCGAAGAAGCGCTTTGAGCTACAGCGGGAGGAAAATGATACAGACTTTGATATGTTGGAGACGCCTTCTTCGAGGATCTTAAACTGGCTGCTGCGGGCAGGATGGCTGAAGCGTATCGAGGATTATAATACACTGGTGACAAATATTGTCATTCCGGATTATGCGGCGGTGATGATCGATGCATTTGAAAAGCTGAATTCGGAAGATGCATTGGAGACGGACATTTATATTCAGAATGTGTATGCAACGCTGTATGCGTTCCGCAATGATCCGCGGGCAAGTGTCGGGCTCTTAAGGACGGCTCTGGTGAATACGAGGCGGCTGAATAAGGCACTGCAGGATATGCTTCATAATATGAATAAATTCTTTGCGAAGCTCTTGCAGCAGGATTCTTACAGTGGGATCCTGCGGGAACATCTGGACAGTTATGTGGAAGAGATCGTATGGAAGAAGTATCATATTCTGAAAACATCGGACAACTTTTATATCTATAAGATGGATATTAAGAAATGTCTGAGAGAGATCCGGGATGATGAAGCATTTATCATGAAGGTACAGGCACGGTCGAAGATGCTGGGAGATAACCAGGATGATGTGTTGGATCTGCTGGATCTGATCGAGCGTGGATTTGACAATATCGAGCACCGCATTGCCAATATGGACAAAGAACATACGAAATATGTCCGGGCAACGGTAACCAGAATGAATTATCTGTTAAGCGGTGAGACGGATACGAAGGGCCTGGTGGTACAGCTTCTGAATAAGATGTTGGAAGAACCGGAGCAGATGGAAGAGATCATCACAGAGACCGGAAAGCGCATGAATCTGTCACTTCTGGAGATTCTGTCAGAGAAGTCTTTATATAAGAGAAGAAAATCCAGAAAAGACTTCATCAGTCAGCTGCTTCCGGATGAGACGACGGGAGATCTGGATAAGGATGATATCTTAAGACTGAACCGGATACAGATGCGGTTCAGCAAGAAGCAGATTGAAGAATTCATCGAGAATAATATGGAAGATGAAGTGATGGATGCGTCGAAGATCAATATTGCTGACGAGGAAGAATTTGAAAAACTGATTCTTGCTTATGATTACAGTACGCGTAAGAACAGCAGATATATGGTGCTGGAAGAAGAACCGGAGATGGTGGAAAAGGACGGATACCGGTATCCGGCACTCAGGTTTGTGAAACGGCGAGTGTAATAGATAAAAGGAGTTCTGAAAATAAATGATAGATTACTACGAACAGTTAACCCAGGAAGAAAAAGAAGAGGTCACAGAGGTCATCCAGACACTGTACCGTCAGACATTTCTCCTGGAAAGAAAATTTGATAAACGTGCGGGAAGGATGCAGTATACAAAAGAATACCGTACCTGTACGAAGCATCTGGAATTTTTTAAAGCATATTTTGAGGTGGCGGGGATCATACTGCGGGAAAATGTACATATGGGTGTGATCTATATCCAGGGAGAGCAGTTATGGGGTGAGAAGCTGCCGCGTCTGGCGACGATCTATTTACTGGTGCTGAAGCTTATCTATGACGAGCAGATGCAGACTGCATCGTCAAGCAGCCATGTGGTGACAACACTTGGTGCAGTAAACGGAAAAGCAGGAGAATTTCATGTATTGAAGAGTCTTCCGTCAATTACGGAAATGAGACGGACAATCGCACTTCTGAAGAAGTATCAGATCATCGAGCCGCTTGATGTTCTGGAAGAATTAAACGAGTCGACCCGCCTGGTCATTTACCCTTGTATCCATACGGTACTTTTAGGAGATGACATCAGGGAATTATTAGCAACATTCAGTGAGGAGGATCAAATTGGAGACGAAGCAGCCATTCAAAGCACTCTCGAAGATATGCCTGAATAACTGGCATTACATAGATAAAAAGATACTGACGCTTAATGAAGGAATCAACTTCTTCACCGGACATTCCGGAAGTGGTAAATCGACGGTTCTGGATGCGATCCAGATCGTGCTGTATGCCAATACGGACGGCCGTGGATTCTTCAACAAGGCGGCAGCAGATGATTCGGACCGTACACTGATCGAGTACTTAAGAGGTATGGTGAATATCAGTGAAAATAATGAATCACAGTATTTAAGAAATCGTAATTTTTCCAGTACGATCGTGCTGGAGCTGACACAGACGAATACCAGGGATAAGCAGTGTGTCGGTGTTGTGTTTGACGTGGATACGTCGAATAATGACGTAAGCCGCCTGTTCTTTTGGCATACGGGAGAATTACTTCCGAATCATTACCGTTCGGAAGGCCGGTGCCTTACCACTGCGGAAATGCGGGAGTACATGCAGCGTTCCTTTACGCCGGAACAGTTCTACTGCGGTCCGAGCAATGAAAGATTCCGGAGACAACTATACGATATCTATCTTGGCGGTCTGGACATGGAAAAATTTCCAAAGCTATTCAAACGTGCGATCTCGTTCCGTATGAATATCAAACTGGAAGATTTCGTAAAAGAATATATCTGTATGGAGCAGGATATCCATATTGAGGATCTGCAGGAAAGTGTCATGCAGTATGGACGCATGCGCAGTAAGATCGAAGAGACGATGGAGGAGATCAGAAGACTGAAGCTGATCTGCGGAAAGTATGAGCAGTATGCAGAAAAATCCGATGAGGAGAAGGTGTGCTCTTATCAGATCGACCGTCTGGAGATTATGAACCATGAGGTGAAGAGTCAGGAAGCCAGAGACCGGATCAAGGTAAGGCAGGAAGCCATCGAAGATCTGAAAAAGCAGCAACAGGTGCTGGAGCAGGAAGAAAAGGACCTGCAGAAAGAGTATGAAGAGATCATTCTGCGGATCGCAGACAGTGGGTATGCAAGACTGGAATCAGATCTGGATACATTAAATGAGACGCTGGAGCGCCTGAATAACGGAAAAGCCCGCTGGGAGCAGACTGCAGAGCATCTGAAGGCATGGACGGAGAAAGACATTACGCCAAATCAGGTGATCTGGGATATTGAAAAATTCGCAGACGGAAGCATTTCCGAAGAAGAACTTGTGCGCCTGCAGGAAGGCTTAAAAGATCTGCAGGAGGAGCTGGAAGACCAGAGACAGGAAGCGGATGCAGACCTTCGCCGAATCAAGAAAGAAGAGAAAGAGGCAAGAGCAGAGTTAAAAGAACTGAAGCAGGGAAAGAAGGCTTATCCGAGAGAGCTGGAAGAGGCGAGATTCGAACTGCGTAACCGTCTGCATGAGCGTTGCGGCAAGTTCGTGAATGTGCATATTCTTGCGGATCTTCTGGATGTGAAGGACGAGAGATGGCACAATGCAGTGGAGGGTTATCTTGGAAATAATAAATTGCAGCTGATCGTGGAACCAAAGTATGCCAGGGCTGCGATGGACATTTACCAGGAGATGGATACAAAACGTTTCTTCCGGGCAGCAGTCCTGGATACGGAGAAGCTTACGAAGGACAAGCATCAGGTACAGCCGGGGGCGCTGGCAGAAGTAGTAAAAGCGAAAGAAGCGTATGTGCAGGAATACATTAATTTCTTCCTTGGAAATGTAAAGAAATGCGAATCACTGGATGAACTGCGTGAGTGCAGGATCGGTGTGACACCGGATTGTATGCTGTACCAGAGCTACAAACTGCAGCACATGAATCCGGAGAATTACACCAGAAGAGCCTACATCGGTGAGACGAGTATGCGCCAGAGAATCCGCAAGCTGGAAGAAAAATGCGAGAAGTTAAATGGCGAGAGAATGCCGGTACAGGAGCTGTTAGAAGAGATCCGCCAGGCAATGCAGATGGAGATGTTGAAGCAGCCGGCAGAGGATTATCTCGGATGGCTGGCTGACAGCAAGGCAATCATTTCCAAAGAAAAGAAAAAGGCTCAGCTTCTGGAACAGATGCAGAAGTTAAAGGATGAATCTGTTGCTGCATGGGAAGGCAAGAAGAAAGAAGTGCAGGCGGCACAGGATGCGAAGAAAGAATCCGTATCCAAGGTGCAGGAAGCAATCTGGGAGAACAAGAAAGAAATCGAACGTCTAAATGCAGAAGTTCTCGAATCGGAAGAACAGATGAAGGACGTGAAGAGAAAAGTAGCAGATAAGCGTTACGAGAAGGAGTTCCAGGAATATCTGGCGAGCAGAAAATCCGAGAATTATGAGTATCTGAGACGTCAGATGGTTTCGCGGGTATATACGCTCAGGGAAGAAGAGGAAGACGCTTACCGGAAGCTGGTGGAAGAGAGAAGCAGTTATATCAGAGAATATCCGAACCGTACATTCTCAACTTCTATCCGGGACAACGCGCCGTATGAGAAGCTTTTGAATTCGCTGTCCTGCGATCATCTGGAGACTTACAGGGAGTCGGCGAAGACACAGGCGAAAGCGGCTGTGGAGCATTTCAAAGATGACTTCATCTTCAAGATCCGGAGTGCGATCCTGGAGGCTTATCAGAGAAGGGATGAGCTGAACCGGATCATCAGCAAACTGGACTTCGGTAAGGATAAGTATCAGTTCGTGATCACGAAGAACAAGGGTGCAGATGGAAAATATTATAAGATGTTCATGGATGATTCCCTGCAGATCCGTCCGTCTGACTTAGATGATACGATGGACAACCAGCTTGATATGTTCACGATGGAGCATGAGAATCAGTATGGGGAGATGATGAACGAGCTGATCAACATCTTCATCCCGCCGGAGAATGCGACGAAGGACGAGATGGATGAGGCGAAACGTAACATGGATAAGTATGCGGATTACCGAACCTATCTGTCATTCGATATGCAGCAGATCGTACATGGCGATAAGGAGATGACGATCGGACTGAGTAAGATGATCAAGAAGAACTCCGGCGGGGAGGGGCAGAACCCGCTGTACGTGGCACTTCTGGCAAGCTTTGCGCAGCTTTATAAGATCAATCTGTCGCCGAAGATGCACCGATCACCGACACTGCGTCTGGTTGTGCTGGACGAGGCGTTCTCCAAGATGGATGCCGAGAAGGTGGCAAGTTGTATCTCGCTGATCCGCGGACTTGGCTTCCAGGCGATCATCAGCGCGACGAACGATAAGATCCAGAACTATCTGGAGAATGTAGATAAGACTTTCGTGTATGCGAACCCGAATAAGAGACACATTTCCATTCAGGAATTTGAGAAGACGGAGTTTGGGGAGTTGGCGGAGGAAGAATAAAAGATACAAGAGAAAGTAAAAGATACGGAAGAAGCTGCCACCTGCAGGAAAGCACTTACAGGAAACTATAGTTGGTAAGTACTGTAAGTGCTTTTATATATAGTTTTTATTTGTAATTTTTATAGTTTAGTAGAAAAATAAAATTGGAGTCAAGTGAAAATTCCTGGTAGAGTCAACGGGGACAATAAAAAGCAGGGAATTGGCGTTCCTCGTGGCTCCTACAAATCATTCATCAATAGCCATTTCCAGATCGGAATCACTTCAACACGAATTCCTTCACAGTCAAGAACAGCCTCTTCACTATTTGTAATCAGAATACATTTGGAGTCCGGTATGAAATTATTTAATTTGACGAAAGCACGGGTTTCACGTTCTCGTGTATCTATATTATCTAATACTTGCATACTGACCTGGATAGCCAGATTTTCTGACGGAACATAGAAGTCGATTTCCACATTATTTTCAAAGAAGTAAACATTTTCTACTCCGTAACGACGGATTAATTCGATGGCGACAAGATTTTCCAGTTGGGCAGATTTACAGTCTAGTAACATAAGTCCAAGAAGTCCTGTATCCATGAAATAATATTTGGGAGAAGTCTCTTTTTCTACTAGTTTTGCAGCATAGTTTTGCAGAGTAAAAAGCAAATAGGAGTCTGTCATGTAGCCAACATAATTGATTACAGTTTGTTTGCCAATAGATGTTCCTGTACTTTTTAATATATTAGTCAGTCTACTGAAAGATAAAGGTTTCGTAATAGATTCGGCAATCTTTTTTAAAATCAATCTCACAGCAAAGTCATTGGTAATTTTATTTCTTGTTATGATATCACCAAGATATACGGTCTGGTAGATGCTATTCAAAAAAACCCTTTTGTTCTTTATTTCCGTTAATTCAGGGAAAGCTCCATATGTTACATATTGGTTATATTGGTTTTGCACATCAGCTTTATCTTTGGTGCTGATTACATCCAGATAATTCTTTTTCATATGATTGGCAATCAGGTATTCTGAGAAAGAATATGGATAAATATTCATAATCACAAAGCGACCGCCAAGAGTAGATGCAATTTCACTACTTAACATTTTACTGTTACTGCCTGTTATATTGATCCGATATTTCATATCAGCGATTCTACGGACAAATTTTTCCCATCCAGTGATATTTTGGATTTCATCTAAGAATAAATATGGTTTAACGTCAGTTCTGGATATCTCTAACCCGATTTCTAAAATAAGGTTTAAGTCAGCGGCGGTCATTTCTAAAAGACGTTCATCTTCAAAGTTAACATAAACGATTTGTGATAATGGAATTCCATTTGCTTCCAATTGTTTTATCTGTTGATACATCATATAGGATTTTCCGGTTCTACGAATGCCAACAAAACAGTAATTGACATTTTCTTCCAGATAGTAATGTCTGGGAATAAGTGGATTATTAAGGTAGATTTCTTTTTGGTCAATCATGATTTGTTTTAAACTATCTCTATTCATAACATACCTCCAAAATATATAGAACAATTATATCCTATTTTTGTCTTGTTCACAAGACAAAAATAGGATGAGATTGTTTTGTGATTAGAACACATATAAAAAATCATTCCTGCAATCTACATGTCATACTTTGTGGTATGTTTTGCAGAAGGCATTTTTAAGACATACTTTAGAATATGAAACTAAGGATAATATATGAGAGGTAAGAAAAAAATATGAAAAAAATCAACAGCCGTCCCCAATGGCTTTTTTGTTATTGTTATACGGTTAAAATAAAATTAAATATATTAATCTTTGAATATACAAAACGAATATGCTACAATGTAATTACTTCAAAAAAGCATTCGCTTTTTACTATGATTCTTTATCGTGAAATTAGATTGCCAAAATTGCTGACAGCAGGTATTTTTATCCCAAACTGGTAACTCGCTGGAATATTTCAAATATACAAAATTTAGAGATGGAAGGTGCAATGGTTATGACGATCACCGAAATGAGAGAATTAAAAGAACAAAAAGGCTATACACTGGAAGAAATTGCCGAAAAGTCAGGTATTGATATAGAACTGGCTGCAAAAATATTTTATAAAAAAGAGCAGATCGGGCAAAAGGAATTCTATGACCTGTTGACTTACAGTGAAATCCGTGAATTGGAAAAAGTGTTTGTAGAAGCAGATAAGAACAAAGCAGCAGAAGCGCTGGGAGCATATCAGGTAAAGAAGCAGGGGGAATATACATTAGAGGATTACTATGCCCTGCCCGATGACCAGAGATATGAATTGATCGATGGCGTTTTATATGACATGGCAGCACCTGCCGTTACACATCAGGAGATTGCTTTCGAGATTGCGGTGGCTTTGCGGAAATATATCAAAGATAAAGGTGGAAAATGTAAAGTGTTTATGTCACCGGTTGATGTACAGCTGGATAAGGATGATAAGACGATGGTGCAGCCGGATGTTTTTCTAGTGTGTGATCAGAGCAAGAATACGGGCAGATGTATCTACGGTGCTCCAGATATGGTTATAGAGGTTACCTCTCCGTCCACTAGAAAAAAGGATTTCGGTAAGAAACTGGGAAAATATGTAGATGCTGGAGTACGGGAATACTGGATTGTGGATGTGAAAAATCAGAAGGTGATCGTGTATGATCTGGGAGAAGATTTTGGAGAAAATATGGATCTGATGATATATGGCATGGATGGGGAAGTGCCGGTTGGAATTTATGATGGGGAGTGTAAGATAGATTTTGAGGAAATTGTCAACAGTGTTGTAAATATTTAGCACATTTATATTATAAAAAGAAAAAATGAATATTATTTCAAAATCCAGTACATAACCAGTTGAACAAAATATGCTATACTGCTGATAGAAGTACTACGAAAAAAGCGGTACAAAAACCGGAAATGGAGAAAAGCATATGAAATTAACAATATTAGGAACCGGAAATGCAACGGTAAGTGAATGTTATAATACTTGCTATGCAATCAGCGATGAAGGGAAACATTTCCTTGTAGATGCAGGCGGTGGCAACCGTATTCTGAAAGTATTAAAAGACACAGGAATCGACATGAATGATATCCACGATATCTTCGTTACACACGAGCATGTAGACCACGTGCTTGGAATTATCTGGCTGGTGCGTATGATCGGACAGAGAATGAACCAGGGAAAATATGAAGGTGATCTTCGCATTTACTGCCATGAGGAGCTGGCAGAGAAGATTCAGGCAATCGCAAATATGACGATCCAGCAGAAGGTCTGTAAGCGTATGGGGGAGCGAATCCAGTTTGATGTCGTGAAAGACGGAGACAGAAGAACGATTCTCGGATGTCCTGTGACATTCTTCGACATTGGTTCGACAAAGGCGAAACAGTTCGGATTCACCATGCAGCTTAAGAGCGGTAAGAAATTCACCTGTGTTGGTGACGAGCCGTACAATGAGGTGGATTATAAATATGTGAAGGGCAGTGACTGGCTGCTTCATGAGGCATTCTGCCTGTTCGGTGAGGCGGATAAATTCAAGCCTTATGAGAAGCATCATAGTACGGTAAAAGAAGCATGCCAGCTTGCGGAAGAACTCGGTGTGCCGAATCTGTTGTTGTATCATACAGAAGAGACACATCTGGCGGAGAGAAAGAAGTTGTATACGGAGGAAGGACAGCAGTATTATCATGGCAATCTGTATGTGCCGGATGATCTGGAGACGTTTGAGATATAGAAAAGCAAAAGAAAATAAAAATAGATTAGAATGTAAGAAAACCTGCCGGCGGGCAGGTTTTTTTGCGTTCATTTTTGATCCGGAAGGGACAATAAAAAAGTCAAAAACCCTGTCCCCATGGCTAAAAAAGATCGAGCATATTATCCAGATAAATCTCTTCCCTGACATGCAGTTGATATTCCGGCTTCGTCATATAATAAAGCAGAAATTCAAGAATCAGCGCACTTCCAAGCCCGCGTCCTTCAATCTTAAAATTAGAAAATCCCATTGGCATGTAAATATTCTGTATATCATCCACACTGATGAATCCGGGATTTTCCATTGCCTTGGAAAAGCGGTAACCGTTACCGCCATCCGGCGAAGCACAGTGAAACTCCGGGGCAGAATTTCCGAGATTCTTCCGGCTGACGGATTCATAACAAGTCTTTCTGTCCTTACAGCCGAACCAGCAGCATTCATTGCATAAGAATTCTACTTTATCTTTCTGGTGTTGCGACATCAGGTCTAATTTATCGAATACTTTGTTTAACCGGAAGTCCGGTACAATATAACGGAAATCTTCTCGGTTTATTTCAGTTAAAAAATCCTGAAAATCTGTCAGAACTTTTGTGGTTGAAGAGATAAGGTAGAGATCAGGATAATTTTTTTGTAAATAGTTTAATAAAAGCTCGGAGTGCACGATCACGCCATTCTGGAGTTGGTGTGTATGTGGTGAATTATCAGCATCAGAGGCGTGTTCGAACATTTTACAAAGCTCGTTACATTTCTTATCTGTAAGATGTTCTTCCCGTAGCAACGAATTACTGAACGTCAGCCGGGCCGAGATGCCGTATTCCCGCACCAGATCAAGCACGTCTTCCGGATCAGAATATCCAAATGAAGTACGCCCGCCGCCCCAGATACAATCCGAAGGAGCGCCATAGATCGAGCCAATCTCACACCAGTCGTAAAAATATTCCCTGTGTTTCCGGAATAATGGAAGGAATATGCGGTACAATTCGTAAAATTCAAACAGGCCTGGGAGGTGGTAAAAGGCAGTAGGATTATTATTTTGAATATTTGCTGTAGTTGCTGTATTCATGTGGTTACCTCTGGAAAATTTTCTATGGTTAATGATAACATATTATCCCGGCAGTGAACACGTATATTTCCGCATATGATACACCACATATACTGCGATCACAAGTTCCGTAAGCGGCATTGCGGACCACAGACTTCCGGGCAGGCAATGTCCTTATAGCATATTTTTAATTTATGTCAAGGTTTTACATGCATTTCACTTGCATTATCCACATACATGTGTATAATAAAGCTTGTTCGGTATTTTTGAAAAAAAAGTATAGTAATAGAAAACTTTTGAAAATGTGGAGGTGAAAGCGTGGATATCGGAAAGAAGCTGAGAGAGCTTAGAAAGCAGAACGATCTGACATTGGAAGATCTGGCTTCGCGCAGTGAGCTTACGAAAGGATTTCTGTCACAGGTGGAGCGTAACCTGACGGCACCGAGTATTGCGACACTGGAGGACATTTTGGAAGCACTTGGAAGTAATCTGTCGGAATTCTTTCATGAAGAGGAAGAAAAGCAGATCGTGTTCGGAACAGATGATTTCTTCGTTGATGAGAAAGAAGATTACCAGGTGGAATGGATCATTCCGAATGCGCAGAAGAACCAGATGGAGCCGATTCTTATGACACTCTATCCGCATAAAAAGAGTCATATCCAGACGTCGTATACGGGCGAGGAATTTGGCTATGTACTGAAGGGAAATATTACGATTATGCGCGGCGGTAAAAAATATAAAGTGAAGGCGCATGAGACGTTTTATATGGATGGTGCGAAGAGTCATTATCTTTATAATCACGGGAATAGCCCGGCAAAGATATTGTGGATCACGACACCGCCAATCTTTTAAAAATAAACCAGAGGGGACAGTAAAAAAGCCGGAAAACCCGTCCCCATGGAAAGGAGAACCATGGAAGAGAAAAAACTAATCGAATTTCGCAATATTGTGAAAAGCTTTGATTCGCAGGTTGTGTTAAAAGGGATCAACCTGGACATATATGAAAATGAATTCGTAACCCTGCTTGGACCAAGTGGATGTGGTAAGACTACACTGCTCCGAATCCTTGGAGGATTCCTGGATGCGGATGAAGGAAAGGTGATCTTTGACAATGAAGATATCACCGGAAAACCACCGTATGAAAGAGAACTGAATACCGTATTCCAGAAATATGCATTATTCCCACATCTGAGCGTATATGAAAATATCGCATTTGGATTAAAGCTAAAAAAAATGAGTAAAGATATTATTGAACAGAAGGTTATGAAGATGCTGAAACTGATCGGTCTGGAAGGCTATGAGGATAAGAATACGACCTTACTTTCCGGTGGTCAGCAGCAGCGTGTGGCAATCGCGAGAGCACTGGTCAATGAGCCGAAGGTACTGCTTCTGGATGAGCCGCTGGCAGCGCTGGACTTAAAGCTTCGGAAGGAAATGCAGTATGAACTGAAGCGCATCCAACAGGAGGTCGGCATCACATTTATCTTCGTAACACACGATCAGGAAGAGGCACTTACGATGTCGGATAAGATTGTCGTTATGCAGAAAGGTGAGATCCTTCAGATCGGAACCCCGCAGGAGATTTACAATGAGCCGACGAACCGTTTCGTTGCAAACTTCATCGGAGAGAGCAATATCATTTCCGGAAGAATGATTGAGGATTACAAAGTTCGTTTTGATGATATCACGTTCGACTGTGTGGATCAGGGCTTTAAGGAAAATGAGCCGGTGGATGTCGTGATCCGTCCGGAAGACATCGATATCGTAGATGTAAAAGACGGCAAGATGACAGGTGAGGTATTAAGTGTTCTGTTCAAGGGTGTGCACTATGAGATCATGGTGGAGACGGTTCCCGGAACGAGTGTTACGGTCAACATGCGTGTCATCCGTAATCACGATGTGACCAGCGAAGACGGAAGCGAGAAGATCAGTGCCAACAACTTCTATGTAGATCTGGAAGATGTGGAGAATCTGGATGATAAGGAAATTGTCGCACTGTCGAATGCACAGGCATGGGAGACGGAAAGTGATGAGTACATTTCCATTGCAAATATTGAATATGAACTGGAAGCAAAAGAAGGCCAGTATCCGGTAACATTCAGCACAGCAAACGGAACCAGCATCGAGAGAACTATCTTTGTAGTTAACCAGCCGTTCG
>OCHG01001240.1_pt1 | contig 17233 bp, 16 predicted proteins | sample 1538801 | NCBI WGS metagenome assembly OCHG01 (sample SAMN04571727, study PRJEB22368) | human gut metagenome | biome: human gut; material: stool | host: Homo sapiens | place: Luxembourg | collected 2012-09-20 | reverse complement strand
ATGGACAGAAAGATCCGGTTACGGTTTACCGAGAGCAGGCATACAACCGCTTTGACAAAATGATGTTCGAAATTGAAAAGGAATTAATTACTATGCTAATGCATACGAAATTCACGGTAGAAGGGTAAAATTTACCAGCCTGAAATTTTGTAGATATGTGAAAAAGCCTTATTTTACAAGGAAAATTGTCATTTTTAGGAATCATTACGAAAATTTGGTGTTGGCTGGTAAAATTTGAAGAAAATCCCGTGGTTGAGCGGTTTCCATGGAATTAGCGGATTGAAGGATGGCTTAAAACCGTGGGTTTGGTAATAACATATGATGTTTTGAAATTTATTTTACGTGTCCTACGAAATGAAAAATATGTGTTTGGTAATAACATATGATGTTTTGAAATGCAAAGGTCGTATTGCCATAGCACGTCCAATAAGCAGTTTGGTAATAACATATGATGTTTTGAAATGCCAAAATGCAGGTTCCCTCTGGTCACGGTCATACGTTTGGTAATAACATATGATGTTTTGAAATGTGGAACCTCTTTTGCAGGAAATGCAGGAACATTCTAGTTTGGTAATAACATATGATGTTTTGAAATGCAAAAGTCACGTCGTCGCCATAGCACGTCCAATAAGGTTTGGTAATAACATATGATGTTTTGAAATATAACGAAGCTTGTTCCTCCCCATGTTCTCAATGGTTTGGTAATAACATATGATGTTTTGAAATTTTGCCGGCGAATAAACGATCTTGCCTTTTTTCTTGGTTTGGTAATAACATATGATGTTTTGAAATAAATCGCTGCCTTCGCACCGATATCATTTCTTCCCGGGTTTGGTAATAACATATGATGTTTTGAAATAAGTATTAAAGCGTTTTCAGGATTTTATAAAGAGTTTGGTAATAACATATGATGTTTTGAACTGTGTTTGACGGATTTTGTATTGTTCGTTCGTGTTTGGTAATAACATATGATGTTTTTTATTTTGAGAAAGAGATTCCTTTTGGAGTCTCTTTTCTTCTGTAAAAAATTCAATAGTTGTTCCTTTGTTACAATAAAACATATATAAAAGGCAGTAAAACCATGATTCATTCATATTCAAAATAAACATATCAAAAGGAGGAAATAACAAATGCCGGAAACACAGATTAAAAAAATTGTAGAATCAGAATTACAGGCAAATGACAACACGAATTCTTCTAACAGCAAATCGCAAAAGCCACAAAAACGACAAAAGAAGAAACGACCGTTTAAGAAAAAGGTAAAAATAATTTTACGTCTTATTGTCGTATTTGCTTTATTACTTATTGCTTCGTGGAAAATTCTTACCCATTCTCCGCAATATAAAAAATTGCAGAGCAAAACGTATGACATTCTGGCAGGAATGGATAAGGGAACATTCCGTAAAGGAGAAAACACGGTCTTTTATGATAAGGACGGGAATAAAATCGGAGAAGTAGATTCTGGAAGTTATGAATACGTTGAAATCTCCAAAATCCCGTTAGATTTACAAAATGCTTATATTGCAGCGGAAGATCAGCAATTCAAGACGCATCATGGTGTAAATTATTTCAGTACGTTCCGTGCGGGCGTAGAATACCTTATGCATAAGGATCAAATCACAAGGGGTGGTTCTACAATTACGCAGCAGGTTATTAAAAACAATCTGCTTACCCAGGAACAGACCGTTACAAGAAAAATTTTAGAGCTTTCCCTTGCCCCACAGCTTGAAAAGAAGTATACCAAACAGGATATCATGGAGTTTTATTGTAATTCTAATTACTACGGCAATGGATGTTATGGCGTACAAAGTGCCAGCCGATTCTATTTTGGAAAAGATGTTTCGGATCTAAATACCGCTGAATGTGCGATGCTTGCTGGAATTAGCAATAGTCCAAATAACTACAATCCGGTAGCTAATAAAGATGCTGCCATCCGAAAAGAAAAGATCATTCTGAAGCTGATGAAAGAGTGCGGCATGATCAAGGAAGAAGAGTACAAAACAGAAAAAGCACGAGAAATCAATGTTGTCGGCACAGAAGCAGAAGTACAGGGAATTAACAATTACATGTGTAGTTATGCCATGAATTGTGCAGTCAAACACATCATGAAAGAGGAAGGCTTTGAGTTTAAGTACCTGTTTGATAGTGATGAAGAGTGCGATCAGTACTGGAAAGATTATCAGGAAAAGTATAATACTATTTCATCTGAAATCCTTGCAGGAGGGTATAAAATTTATACTTCCTTTGACAGCAATCTGCAAAACCAGGTGCAAGGCATCGTAGATAACACGTTGTCCGGCTATCAGGATACGGTTGACGGCAAATACAATCAGCAGGCTGCTGTTGTAACGGTCGATAATGACACCGGAATGATTACCAGTATTGTAGGTGGAAGAGGAACTTCGGACGAATTTAACAGAGGTTTCCTTGCAAAAAGGCAGCCGGGATCTTCCATCAAACCTTTGCTGGTCTATACACCGGCGTTTGATAAAGGGATCATCAATCCGTCTTCCGTTTTAAATGATGAAAAAGTATATGCAGATGATGGAAATACCAGTTCCTTCAGTCCAAAGAACGCCTACTATGGATATAAAGGTACAATCACAGCAAGAGATGCACTGGCGATGTCAACCAACACTATTGCGTTCAAACTGTTAAAGGATCTTGGTATCGATACAGGACTCAATTACTTAAAAGAAATGAATTTTACTACTCTGGATCCTGCAGATTATTCCGCTCCATCCATAGCACTTGGTGGACTTACAAATGGCGTAACTGTAGTTGAAATGGCAAAGGGATACGCAACATTAGCTAATAAAGGAAAATATATTGATAAGGATTGTGTTATCAAAATAGAATCGGATGAGAAAAAATATGACTTTTCAAAAGTGAAAGAGAAAAAGGTGTATTCCGCTGATGCTGCTTTCATGATGACTGACATGATGGAAGGTGTTTTTAAAAAGACTGTCGGTACTGCTTATGGCGTAGCCGTAGACCATCAGATTGTTGCCGGAAAAACAGGTACAACGAATGATGATAAAGATGTCTGGATGTGTGGCTATTCTGTTTATGATACCACAGCTGTCTGGGTTGGAAATGATGATAATACGTCTTTATATGATCCGTCTTTGGCAAAAGAGATCTGGAGACAGGTTATGAATGCAGCCAGTGCCGGAAAGGAAAGAAAAGATTTTGATGTTCCGGATACAGTGGAATATCGGAATATCGTATCTGGAGGAAGCTTAGGGGATACTGTATATAACAAAAAACAGCTTGATATGTCAAAAGATTCTTATGATAGAAGACCAGATGGATATGATTACTATTCTACACTGAACGCAAAGGAAGCTGAAAAATATCAGAAAGAAAAAGCAGAAAAAGAAGCAATTGCTGCAGGAGAAAAAGCGGTTACTGATTTTGAGGCATTTCAGATCTCCACGATTGACGATGCGAATAACCTGGAAGCGAACTATGCAAATGCAACCAATATTGTTGAGAACGTTTCTACAAAGTCCACAAAGAAAGAATACTTACGAAGGATTGAAAAACATTATAAGGCTCTTAAAAAAGCTTATAACAAAACATGGAAAACAAGGATAAAAGAGCAACAGGAAGAGAATTCCAAACAGCAGGAAGCGGATGCAATGGCTAAAACGGAAGAAAGCAATCTTGCTGCTGAACAGTCGCTTCATGACTGGCGGATCGATAACATGAACTGGTATCTGAAAAAATTACAGGAAAGGGAATATAATACCGAAACTGCTCAATTACTAATCACGGATGCGAAAAACTGTTTGGCAAATTGCGAAGGATATGATGAGTATAATTCTTTGAAAAAGCAATTGGATGCACAGGTGTCACGGATCAGCTCCCTTCCAACTGAAATACCTCACGGAAAAAGTGAGAATGATGCAGATGAAACGCCGGATTCTTCCAAGTACCCAGACGATACGGATATATCCCAAGATACATCTGATCCTTCCCAAAACGATTCGAATACCGAAAAGGAAGACCAGTAAGATTTTCTTCCATACTTATCTTGCAGTGGACATCGTCCCGCAGTTAGGAGTTTTGTACATGCGAAAAAAAATGAATATTATCCTGTCGGTTCTCTTGGTCATACTTTTGACATTAGGATTAAAAGAGTGTTGGAAATTGTTTAACCGAGAGCGGACGGATAAGCAATTGATAAAACAAGTGGTCGAGGTCCCTGATGATAACCAGGGACTGGATCCAAATGATCCGTTTAATCGAAAAATTGACTTTGCAGCTCTCAAACAGATAAATCCAGATATTGTTGGGTGGATTTATATCCCGGACACAAACATTGACTATCCAATCCTTATGGGCGAAAATGATAGTTTTTATTTGAATTATGATTATCGGAAATATTATTCCGAATTAGGCTCCATCTTTTCCTATGCTGGTTCAGATTTTATAAAGGATGATCATGTTTGCCTTTTTGGTCACAACATATTTACTCAACAAATGTTTGGTGGGCTGAAAAATTATTATAATTCCGATTATGCTACAAACCATTCTAAAATGTATATCTATACTCCGGATAGGACAAAAGAATGTAGTTTATATTCTGCATTTGAATGTCGTTATAGCGATGAAATATTTGAGGTTGGAACAAATACAGATGATTCGGATGTTGGATTAAAAGATTTAAAAGCAACTTTAAGTGACAGAAACATTCTTTCTATCGAGCAACCACAAAAAGATAACCAGATTTTTACTTTATCAACCTGTGCAAGTTATTATTATACGCCTTGGAGATTCACCGTACATTTTATGGTTACAAAAGAAAAATTTGTAATAAAAAACTAAAAAGTACCTAATTTTGGAACCTGGTTCCAAAAACGGTACATTTCGCCCTAGAAAATATCATTTCATCCAAAATTGGTACAATATATTTGGAGTTAAGGAGATTGGTTCTTCGCTGAACAAATTCTTCCATATTCTAATTGAAAAGCTTTTCCATGGAATTGCCTGTTAGGATTAGCTTTTCGAACATCCTTTGGTGATATTGCACAGGCAATTCTAGGCGTCGATACCACGCCTGCTATCATGCAAATTTCGGAAATGGATCTCAGTCAAGTTTCAACTTTTCCCATTTTCGGAAGGTATCATTATATTGGGCTTTCGCCAAGCGGTAAGGCAAAGGACTTTGACTCCTTCACGCGCCGGTTCGAATCCGGCAAGCCTAGTTGGTGACAGCAGAAGTTGGTCTGCAAGGGTATTTTCCTCTTATTTTTTGATTTCACCTCCGTATTGGAGGACAATTTTTACCCTTGGGGTTCGAATCCCCATGCTGCCATTAGCCGATTATTCGGCTACATTAAGCGATTTCAGTTTTTGTAGACTGCAATTGCATAATGGTTATGCCCCGGTTCCCAGACTCAAACGAGCCGGGGCAAAATAACAAAAAACTAAAGAAAGAGAGGTGTACATCATGCCGTTTTTATTCATTGTAATCATTTTATTGATTTTTATTGCGGTATCTTGTATCAAGGTGGTCCCACAGGCACAGTCTTACATTGTTGAAAGACTTGGAGCGTATCAGGAAACATGGAATGTCGGAATGCATTTCAAGATCCCGTTTGTAGACCGGATTGCGAAAAAGATTTCGCTGAAAGAGCAGGTGGCAGATTTTCCGCCACAGCCGGTTATTACAAAAGACAACGTAACCATGCAGATCGACACAATCGTATTTTATCAGATTACGGATCCGAAACTTTACACTTATGGCGTAACCAATCCGTTAACTGCGATTGCCAATCTGACCGCGACTACGCTCCGAAATATCATCGGAGATCTGGAACTTGACCAGACGCTGACATCAAGAGAAACAATCAACACCAAGATGCGCGCAGCACTGGATGTAGCAACGGATCCTTGGGGAATCAAAGTTAATCGTGTTGAACTTAAAAATATCATTCCGCCGGAAGCAATCCGTAACGCAATGGAAAAGCAGATGAAAGCAGAACGTGAAAGACGTGAAGCAATTCTCCGCGCAGAAGGTGAAAAGAAGTCCACCGTCCTTGTTGCAGAAGGTGAAAAAGAATCTACGATCCTGAAAGCAGAGGCAGAAAAACAGGCTGCAATCCTTCAGGCAGAAGCAGAAAAAGAAAAAATGATCAAAGAAGCGGAAGGTGAAGCCGAAGCGATTTTGAAAGTACAGCAGGCAAATGCAGATGGTATCCGATTCCTGAAAGAAGCAGGAGCTGACCAGTCTGTATTAACACTGAAAAGTCTGGAAGCATTTGAAAAGGCTGCCGACGGACAGGCAACAAAGATCATCATTCCTTCTGAGTTACAGGGAATGGCGGGACTTGCAAAATCTTTTGCAGAAGTTGTTAAGGCTGATGATACAAAAAAAGTTGTTAAGGTTGATGATACAAAAAATAAGAGGAAAAGGCCAGGCGATTTTGCTTGGTCTTTTTTTGGAATGTGTAAAAGAAATTTCTTTCAAATTTATTTCAAATACCAAAAATAGGAGGAAAATAATATGATTATTGAAAAAAGAGGTAACTTACTGGAATCGACGGAAGGTTTCATTGCACATCAGGTGAATTGTAAAGGGGTCATGGGTGCAGGCGTTGCAAAACAGATTAAAAACAAAATTTTGAAAGATAATTTTCAGATGTACAAGATTTTCTGCAATGAACATAGCAGTGATTTCCTACTCGGCCAAGTGCAATGTATTCCATTTGCTGACGATCCAACCAGATATGTGGTAAATCTTTTTGGCGAAAATGTTCCTACAGGAAAAGGACTGGATACTAACTACGATGCATTAAAGCATGCGCTTTCTGATTTATATTTTATAGCGAAAGCAAATCATGCCAATGTTGCCATCCCTGCATATCTTGGGTGCGGACTTGCCGGTGGCGATTGGAACCATGTGTATACAGATCTGATTTATCCAATTTTTGGTAATTGCGATGATGTGATCTTGTATATTTATTATTTGGATGAAGCAGTTGAGCTTCTGAAACAGGAATTCATTCACTGGTCCGCAACGACTGATAAAACCTATATCCATATGGCTTGGCATGGCTTCCCAAAAGGGACAGCGAAAGACTATATTCGGGATTGGCTTGTCCTTAACTTCTCATAATCATTCAAAAAGGCGGTCTTAATGATCGCTTTTTTGTTTGCAAATTTTATTCTTTCTTTTCTTGCAAATTCTAATCGTAGAAGTCATAGAACAGGAGGAATTAATATGAGAGAAGTGAACGTATCAAACGTCATGCTCCCTCACGTACAAAAGGTTCTGGTAAGAGACCATATTTCTTATCAGATTAAGCAGGAGTGTATTTCTAAAGGAGAAGAATCCGTCCGGTTATTACTTCCAGAAACCAGTAATCGAGAATTTACGGTTATTTTAGAAGACGCTCTCTGTGAAAAGCAGAGAGAAGAAACACAGTCTAAAATCCCAGTGTATTCTTATCGGACACTTCGCAACTTAGAAAAAAGAAACAGACTGATGTCATTAAATGGAATGAAATCTTTTCATATCCTTCGTCAGGATGTTAAAAAGTGTCAAGTGGCAGCTCTTGCTTAAGCTGTAGGAAGGAGCGCAAACATGGCGCACAACTATTTATTAAAAAAAGCGAACATTGATAAATGGATTCGCTCATATATTTCGTCTACTTTTAAAAGAAGGAAGTTTTTTTATCACATCGAGGAAAAACACTTGAATAAAAGCAGTGATTATTTGAAAGACAGGTGTAAAAAGAAAAAAGGAAGTGCATCTACTTTTATTGGATACAAAGATGATGTTATTTCGTTGATTGTGGAAGCATTGCTTGAAGATGCTGATGCAATCAGTGCATATCTTGCTGATGATACTGATACAGAGGAATATATCGTTTATGGAGATTTAACTCCATCAGTATCTGGTATCGTGTTTCAGTATCATGGACATAATTGGAATCAAGGACCTTTAAAATGTAGTGAATTTGTTGTAGTAATCACAAAACTTCGTAATAACGAAAATGGATTTGCAATTAAAACTGCACATCCAATTCCACCAGAAATGTAGGAGGTAAAATATATGAGTATGAATGAACAGATTATCTATCATCTTTGCTGTAAAAATCAATGGTTTACAGGTGGCAGCCAAGAATCTTATGGAAAACTTTTCCAACTTTGCAAGGCAGGTGAACCAGTAGTAGTAATCGCCAGATGCATTTGGTTATGTAGCGATGACACATTTTTACATATTAAAAGTGAGATCAACAAATCAGGATACGTTGGCTATTAAAAAGGAAAAAGTCGCGCTTTAAGTGCGGCTTTTTATCACCTTATAAATTGCATATTTCCATAAAAATGGTATAATAAAATACATAAAGTGAAGGAGAGATGACTATGGCAAAGTATTCAAAATCGTTGTGGCCGTTCATTGAACAGGTCTGCGAAAGGGATCAAATATCGATAAAAGGGAAGAGTATTGAAAAGGATATGGTCGAGGCAGAGCTGATCTGCTCAGAAGACAGGAGTATGGAAGTCCTGGAAGATGCGATGTGCGAAGAACAGCGGGATACTACCGTATCAAAAATACCGGTGTACTCCTATAATACGCTAAAAAATAAAGAAAAACTCCATCGCCTGATGAAGCTGAATGGAAAACGGGGATTCCATGTGCTGAAACAGGATTATGAAAAATGCAAAAAAGAATGTTTAATATAAAGGAAAAGAAGCCGGATAACACCGACTTCTTTCTTTTTGAGGACTATTTTTCTTCCAGTTCAGGTAATTCACGATCATATATTCCACGCAATTCGCTAAGGATCCGGTCTTTTGACATGTAACTTCCCATAGCAAACCAGACATGTGTATTCAGGTATTCACACAGTTCTTGAACATGACCATTGAAATCTTTTTTATCGATGAGTCGATTTTTCAGATCTTTCTTCCCAATCTGGAATGCCTGTACAAGGTCACGGTATTTATTACAAATAATTGCAAATTCCTTCAACTGTTCGGATTTTTCTCTGATAAAATCACGCAATTTCTTCATTGCCGCGGTTTCTGTTTTAAATGAATGTCCGTTAAGAATCCCAATCCTGCACCAAGGTAATTGAATGCAAGCAACCCAATTGTGATAACTATAGTTCACGATGAATTTAATATCACCAATTCCCTGTATAGTGAGAATTTTTACATATGCCGGAGCTTCATAACGATACCATACATCCACACAATGCTCATCACTTAACTCCATTCCGGCATACTCCTGCGGTTTCACGTCATCATCTGTTAAACCACTACCGGAATCAAATTTTTCCTGCAATTGTTTCCACATCACGTTTTGTTTCTCATAAAGAGTTCTGAGCTTTTCGGTGGAGTAAAGGTAATGTTTATACAGTCCCTTCTCATGCCTTACCGCATCCAGCCATTTGTCTGCTGTTTCTTTTCTTATAACAAACATTAACTTTCCATAATAATAAACACGAAGAGTATTGTTCTTCAGCACATAGCTATAATCCACAAATGGTCTGTCTTCAGATTTTTTTGTGATCCGATAACATTCCGGTACAAGGTCTGTCACATTTTCCTGATCATAGTCTGTCATTTCGGCAATTAGCTGATGCAGATATTCTGTTTCTTTGTTTTCTGAGAAAGCCCGGATAATTTTTTCACCATATCCTTCGCACAAATAAGCATCCCCGCTTAAATAAGCTGCTTCCAGGATTTTATTTCCCTTTTCTAATACATAATAGCCTCTTGTCATATTGATTTCCTCCTATTTTATAAATTTCATTTGGAATATGACTGATAAGCTGAGTTCTGATTTCCCGTTTGACAGATGTCCTGACAAAAATTTAATTTCAAAAATAGTTTCATACTGTTATTGTAAAAAATAATTCTAATCATAGGAGGAAATAATTTATGAACAATGTTGTATTAATGGGAAGACTTACAAGAGATCCAGAGGTGAGATATACTCAGGGAGAAAATCCACGCTGCGTAGCAAGATATACTCTTGCAGTCAATCGCCGTTTTAAACGCGATGGTGAACCGGAAGCGGATTTCATTAACTGTGTTGTCTTTGGAAAATCTGCAGAATTTACTGAAAAATACTTCCGTAAGGGAATGCAGGTTACGATCAATGGACGGATTCAGACAGGCAGTTATACCAATAAAGATGGTGTAAAAGTATACACCACTGATATCGTTGTTGAACAGCAGGAATTTGCAGAAGGTAAGAATTCTGGTTCTGGAAACGCGGGTTCAGGATCTGCTCCTGCAAATGGAAACAATTCAGCTCCAGCAGCGCCTACACAGGATGCAGGCGACGGCTTTATGAACATTCCAGATGGAATCGATGAAGAGCTTCCATTTAGCTAAAATTCCCAATTAATTAGAAGAAAAAGAGATGGCTTCACGCTGTCTCTTTTTATAATCAAAACCTTTCTTATATCCCATATTTCCTATGAAATCAAGACAACAGGAGGAAATATCCAATGACAGTATTTTGTAAGTATGCTATACTTAAGTCATAAGATAACTTTCTCCTGTTTCTGACTTCAAATTGAAACGAAGGAGGAAATACATGGGACAGAAAGATATCTCCGAGAAACTACTGGCTGATTACAATGATGTATTTGCTGATATCCTGAATGTACTTCTTTTTAACGGAGAAGAAGTTGTAAGTCCGGACAATCTGCAAGATACAAAACTTCGAAGCCAGTACAAAACAGACGATGGAAGACTGCATGAGCAGGAACGGGATGTCAGCAAACTGATCGTAAACGAAAATATCAAAGTAGTCCTGGCAGGTCTGGAACATCAGACCAAGATCGAGCCAGATATGCCACTTCGATGTTTTAACTACGATGGCGCTGCATACCGGTCGCAGTTACTGAATCGTGATGAAAAAAACCGATATGCTGTAGCAACGATTATCTTGTATTTTGGTGAGAAACGTTGGAACGAAAATCTAAGCCTAAAGGAAAGAATCAGGGTTAATGAGAAATGGGATCCGTATGTGAACGACTACAGAATTCATGTTTTCGAAATTGCCTACCTTTCCAATGAACAGGTTCGAATGTTCAAGAGCGACTTCGGTATTGTAGCCGATTTTTTTGTACAGCGTAGAAAAAACAAACAGTACATTCCGTCACAAAAGACAATCCGTCATGTGGATGAGGTGCTGAAATTTCTCTCAGTATTCACCAATGATGAACGTTACGAGCGGGCAGCCGAATCTTGTAAGCAAGAAGGAGGTCAGACTATGACAAATATGAGAGATGTCCTTGACAAAGTAGAAGAACGCGGTTTTTCTGAAGGCGAAAAAAAAGGGTTCTCTGATGGGCAGAAAAATGGCATGGTAAAAGGAAAAATCTTAGCTTTCCATGAAGTCGGATGGTCCGATGAAAGGATTGCAAAGAAGCTTTCCTGTACAATTGAGCAAGTCCAGGAATGTTTAAATTCCGCATTACAAACAATTTAATTGTTAGAAAAAAGAGATGGCTTTACGCTGTCTCTTTTTTTGAATTCTTTTTCATTATAATTTCATATTCTTTCAGAAATCATTTAATCACAGGAGGAAAAAGAATATGGAATTAAAAGAAATCGAAGCAATTAAAGAGGGAAGTTTCAAGAAAATCACAGTACAGTATTTCCATCAGGAAAAGGAATCGCAGATAAACTGTATTGTCCTTGGACTGACTGATGATCAGAGACTTGCTGTTTATACAGAAGAAGGTGCAATCAATAATTTGTATCCAAAAATTATTAAAAAGATCACGATTACCAAAAGCCTCACACCGGAAGCAAGAACAATCATGAAGGATTTTTACATTCAGCATAAAAAGTTCTGTAAAGAGATGAAAGTTTATGATGAGAAACGCCAGGCTTATAACCAGCTGTACCATCTGAACGAAACAAAGCTGCCGGAAGCAATGGGATACCTTACAGAAGCAGGGTTTATCAATATAGTCATGAAAAATCTGCCCCCAATCGTAAAATCAGATCTTGAATCAAGTGGATACAAGACTGAAATCCATAAGTATAATAATACGGCTCTTGAATTTTCTTATTGGAAAGATCTTATCAAGAATTTCCGCCGTGGAAGTTTTGTATACGAAGAATACGATGGAACTATTCATATGACAGAAGATTGCGAAAAGAATAAAGATTACCAGCGGCTTATCCGTTTAAACCGTCATCCAATAAGGCTGAAAGTCAAACCGGAAGAATATCTTTCTTTGGGTGACAAGGACTGGCTTTCTTATCATTGTTCCTACAGTGTGAAGCTTACAAAACCTTTAACGAAGGAATATGCCCTTGAGATTGCAAAAAAAATTTCATAATCCGTGCGAGGATACTTGCGACTTTAGTCGTGAGAGGAATCGTGCAAAACAACGACTAGCCAGGAACTTTCTTATCAGACGAAATCCTCCTGTAAAAAAATAACTTTCTCTAAACCTGTTATACTCTAGTTGATTAATACAGAAAGGAACTAACGGACATGAACGTTGTACTGACAGAACAGATAAAGTTAACATTTACATCGGAACAGGATCAGATCCAGGCAGACCACGCATTTTCGGAAGTTACCAGAAGATATGCGGATGCCTGTACCTATGTATCGGAATATTATTTCCGTGACGGATGCGTGCATTCTTTTCAAAGCCTACATCACCTGTTGTATAAGGATGTACGATTTATGTTTGGACTAAAGTCTCAGATGTCCATTTCTGTATTCAAAACAGTCCTTGCCAGATACAAGACTGTGGAAGAACAGGTGAAACAACAGACTGTTTCGTATTCTGATGAGAACGGCACAAACTATTTGTTCCGTAAATCTCTGGACTGGTTACAGTATCCGATCCGTTTTCGCCGTCCGCAGGCAGATCTGGTGCGTGGACGCGACTGGGGATTCCTGTCCGGCATGGCAAAGGTGTCCGTCAATACCCTGTCAGGACGCGTGAAATGTATGTATGAATGTCGCAAAGACAGCAGGCTATTTGATCCTTCCTGGAAACACGGAGGGGCAAAGTTGGTATTCCATGAGTCGGATAAGAACTGGTACCTACATATTTCTGTCAATAAAGTATTTCCGGAAACAGACCGGAGCAAGATCAGGGCAATCGACGGACACGACCGCGGACTAATCAATCTGACTACTTCTTATAAGGAGGATGGAACAGTCTTGTATCAGGATGGGCAGCATGTTTGTAAAGTAAAGGGACGTTACACCAAAACCCGTGCCTCTTTGCAGTCTAAGGGAACAAAAGGAGCAAAGCGGGTCTTAAGACGGATCTCCGGACGAGAGAACAGGATGATGCAGGATAAAGATCACTGCATAAGTAAGACACTCGTTACCGGGAACAGAGAACATACTCTACATGTATTTGAAGACCTCAGCGGGATCTCCTTTGAAAATCTGGAATCTAGGGATGCTTCCGGAAGATATGCGCTTCGATCCTGGACTTTCTATAGTCTGGAACAGAAGACCGCTTATAAAGCGGCCATGCGGAAGGGGATGATACTGAAAGTAGATCCTAAGTTTACCAGTCAGAGATGCCCTGCATGTGGAACGATCGACAAGACTGCAAGAGACCGCCTGCGCCATAAATATACTTGTAAACACTGTGGTAGATCTTATAACGATGATGAAGTTGCTGCAATTAATCTACGTCAATTGGGACTTTTGTATGTAAGTGGAATCGATGAACCAAGTTTTTCGAAATGATAAAAGACAGTTGGGGTGCTAAGTCAATGCGCCCAGAAGCCACCTATAGAACCTGTACCGGCGACACCAGGGGTAGAACCCTGGCATGTCTGGGAGCTTTCCGAAAGGGAAGACGCTAGGACCAGACTGAGAGTGGTAAACGCCTTGTCTGGGACGGACGCTTATTTACAAGCTCGCGTCTTTAGACGGGAGTAATTGACAAACCTATGGGAACCGATCACTTGCATGTGGTCGGTTTTCAAATGTTTTTCTTTCTCCGGTTTCATATTGTTTTCGAAATCAAAATAATAGGAGGAAACAAATATGACAAAAGCTATGTACACAACCAACAATGGAATAAAGGAGGAAATCCTGATTGGATCTGACAGTGAATTCTATAAGGATATCGCAGAACGACTGATTAAGGAAAGTGTTTCTAACGGAACCCGTGTCAAAGTAAACGTAGACGTCCCGGATGAAGGAGATGCATCTTATATGGTCTCGCAAAGATCCGGCACCATGTTTATTACCGAAACAGGAAATAACATGCCGGATAAATTCCTGGACAAAGAAATCAAACCTCGTTTTCTGACCTGTGTCAATCCAGAAACAAATGCTTATAAATTCTATAAGTTGGATGTCCTGGATGATAAAACCGTCCGTGCAAGTTACGGACGTATGGGAGTGAAAAAAGGGGAGCTGTTTGGAGAGCGTTCTTTTGATTACCCGCTTTCTATGTACTGGATCAAATATTATGAAAAGATTCAGAAAGGGTATGTAGATCGGACCGATATTTACCTGACAGATTCTGCAGATGCACCGCAGGAAGAGAATAATAAATCAAATAAGAAAGCAACAGCTAAAGTTGATACTTCCACTGCATCCTACAAACTGTTCCAGAAACTGAAACGCTTTGCAAAAAAAGCAGTAGAAGAGGCGGAGGTAAAGGTCCCGCTTTCTCGGACGATCATCAACGAATCCAAAAAACTTCTTGATGAAATGCGAGCTGCAAGTGATGTGGATACTTTTAATAACTATCTGCTTGAACTGATTGCAATTCTTCAGCGCCCTGTACGCACCGGTGATGGAACAGGAGTAAAGCGGATTATGGCAGGAAATTCCAATGATTTTGCACGAATCATTCTACGGGAAGCGGACCTGATTCAGGCTATGGAAGGTTCTCTTAACCATACGGGACGAGGACCGATTGTTACATCTGATTTTACCAAATACGGAATCGAAGTATACGAAGCAACAGAAAAACAGAAAAAACAGGTTCTTGAACATTTATCCGATCGGCTTAAAGGAAAGGTAAAACACGTATACCGTGTCATTCCACAGGAGCAGCAGAAAATATTCAATGATTACCTGAAAGAACATCAGATCCATAAGGTAAAGCAGTTATGGCATGGCAGCCGTAATCAGAACTGGATGAGCATTATCCAGAACAGTCTGAAACTGAATCCGGATGCAATCATTACCGGAAAGATGTTCGGACATGGAATCTATTTCGCTCCGTCTTCCATGAAGAGTTGGAATTACACCAGTTATCGTGGAACCAGCTGGGCGAATGGAAATTCAGACTGTGCTTTTATGGGACTTTATGCTGTAGCATACGGTACTCCTTATGAAACTTCTACATGGAGCGGAGCTACAGACTATAAACAGGAAGTAAAAAAAGCTGGCGCAAACTGTTTACATGCACACGCCGGATCTGCCCTCATGAATGATGAAATCGTATTTTATAATGAAGCAGCAGTTGTGCTGAATTACATTGTGGAATTCGAGTAGGAGGATTGGATATGACTAAGAAAGAAATTTTTGATTATGTCAGTTCTCATGCAGCAGGTACAGTTTTATCTTTTCCTGAAAGAGGTCCGTGGGGATCATCTAAATACCGTGGAAATTTTTCCGGTTGGATACCAGCCTCTATTATCTTTCGATATGGGTGCAAATCGGTATCGGAAATCTTTGCAGGCGGAGGGACAACCTCCGATCTCTGCGGAGATCTGCAGATTCCATATTGCGGAATTGATTTAAATCCAAATCCCGTAAGAAAAGATATTCTTTCTATGGATATACTGGATGAACAGATGGAACTTCCGGATGCATTTTATCAGGCAGATTTACAGATGATGCATCCTCCGTACCCAAGTATTAACGGACTGCATTACAGCAATTCGATGTGGAAAGATACAAAAGGAGTTGCTTCCCAGGATATTCAGGAAATGCCTTGGGAAAAAGGGATGAACGCCATCAACAAAGCAATCCTTCGCGGATTTGCAGCAATGCCAAATGGTTCTTATCAAGCAATTGTTGTTGGAGATATCCGCAAAAAAGTAAACGGAAAAAGTATTTTCCGATCCATGTTAAAAGATCTGGCAATGCCGGGTGAAACCATACAGATTCTTGTGAAAATGCAACACAACACAGTATCCGGTCGGAATAACAGCTATTCAGGAAATCGGAACTTTTTCTTCATTGAACATGAATTCGTTGTGATCACAAAAAAACCGTCTGGTTATGAAATTGCGTATGTTCTGCCAAAGAAATACAAAATGGATATCCGGGACAGCAGATCAGCAACTTGGAAAGATGTAGTCTACACCATTCTTCGTGAACTGGACCATTCTGCTTCGTTAGAAGAAATTTATGATTCTATTGAAGGACATGAGAAATGCAACTCTAACATTCATTGGAAGGCCAAAGTGCGACAGGTTCTCCAGTCTCTTGCAAAAACTGGTAAGACATTTAATGTAAGCCGCGGAGTATGGGCGTGTGCCTAAGATTAACAATGATTTACTTTAAGACAAAAGGAGAAAAATCGGAATGAGCAAATTACATTTATTATGCGAATTAAACGATGAAAATTATACACTTGCATCATTTAGCTTTTATGAAAATTTCCAAGATGCGGTTCAAAATGCAATCAAGGCTTGTAAGGAATGGAATGAAGATTGTGAAATACATGCTGGCAAAGAACTTAGAATAACTGCAAATTGTGGAGATTCATTTTATGTTACAGAGATTAAACAGGTTTGGACTGAGCTTGGAACACATCTTCTTGTATGGCATCATGGATATCAAGGTGTTAATTTCGAGGTGCGACACCAGGGTACTTACGAAGATTGTAAGAAAGCAATGGAAAAGGAAGTCCAGAAGCTTAAAGATGATCTCGGACTGCATGATAAAGACATCAACGACAATGTGATCGACACAGGTGATGAATGGGAAGTATTCGACATTATAAAAATCAAAGCATAAATATAATATAATAAAAAAGGAGATTTACACAAACTATGAACATAATTGATGACTTTATTAAATTGGACAAGGATGCACCACAGATAGCTGAACGCACTGAAAAAGATCTTGCGTTCAATCGAAGAGTAAAATCCTGCTACGATATGTATCAGTGGCTGTATAAGAATGACATTTTACGAAAGGAAGCATTTCTTTATACCGAAAATTCTTCCATGGAAGAGTTGGAGGTATCATTCGCAATTGATACGGAAAATCTTCTTCCATACAGGAAGAAAA
>OCHG01001236.1_pt1 | contig 17274 bp, 14 predicted proteins | sample 1538801 | NCBI WGS metagenome assembly OCHG01 (sample SAMN04571727, study PRJEB22368) | human gut metagenome | biome: human gut; material: stool | host: Homo sapiens | place: Luxembourg | collected 2012-09-20 | reverse complement strand
ACCTGCGGGCTCATTTTTGTAGTCCGGCATATAAAGTAGTACTGTGTAGAGATACTGGAACACATTCAAATTGTTGGCTTTTGCGGTTTCTACGATACTGTACATGACAACACTCAAAGGTGCATTGACTAAAAGAAAAAGAATGGTTGATTTAGAGACGCATACCCTTGTATACACAAAATAATCAGTGAAAAAGGGTATGATGGGTCAGTTGCTTCTTTAAGAATGTTTATTCAAAAAGAAAGAATTCGTTGCGTGACCGCTCAAAAAGAAGATGCTTGTTCTGATTATCAGCCAAAAGAATACGTACAACGCCGATCACTAACGCAATTAATATATAAAGGGTTGGACGATGTGAAAACAATCAGTCAAGAACAATATGAGCAAGTTTTAAAATCATACCCAGTGATTGCCGACCTTTATGTGACCATAAAGGAATTTTATGAAATTATATATTCAAAGCATGAAGAAAAGCTAGACGCATGGCTTGTTAAACTGGAAAAATTTAATATTCCTGAGTTGCAAACATATGTGAATGGTATAAGACAGGATATTGTTGCTGTGAAAAATGGAATTGCCATGCAATATAATAATGGTTTGGCAGAGGGAAGCGTTAATAAACTCAGAGTAATAAAACGTATTATGTATGGCAGAAATAGTTTTGAATTATTGAAGGCAAACGTACTGCTTCATGAACAATTTCGCTGTGAAATCAACTAAGTGTGGAAAGAGCCTATGGAGCGTTTACGAGGGACTTGCATTTCAATCCACGCCTCCGCGAGGGAGGCGACTCGAGGTGCAACTTTCCAAGCTGACCACAAAATCATTTCAATCCACGCCTCCGCGAGGGAGGCGACCGCAGATACAGCACCGCCGGTACCGGATGCACTATTTCAATCCACGCCTCCGCGAGGGAGGTGACATTTTTAAACGTCATCGGCTCGGTCAGTTTCGATATTTCAATCCACGCCTCCGCGAGGGAGGCGACGCATCCAAACGCTTTTCTGTAGCTGTTTTCACACGATTTCAATCCACGCCTCCGCGAGGGAAGCGACCAAACCGAAGTCAACCGGCCTTTTCACCTACATAATTTCAATCCACGCCTCCGCGAGGGAGGCGACAAAAAGGAATGGAAAGTCCGTTTCATGGGGAATATTTCAATCCACGCCTCCGCAAGGGAGGCGACTTGAGAAATAGCTGTTATCTCCCGTATTGCATCATTTCAATCCACGCCTCCGCGAGGGAGGCGACGTTATCGGAGGGTTAATGTACGATACGGATAAAATATTTCAATCCACGCCTCCACGAGGGAGGCGACGTTATCATACATATTCTGCACGACCGCCGCCAGGAATTTCAATCCACGCCTCCGCGAGGGAGGCGACGCAATTCGCTCACCTGACAAAAGACCTTGATTTATTTCAATCCACGTCTCCGCGAGGGAGGCGACATCCCGTGTGATATTCCGTGTGATATTAGCACTATTTCAATCCACGCCTCCGTGAGGGAGGCGACCATATTTCCTGTGTGCGTTGCGCTACATCATTGGTATTTCAATCCACGCCTCCGCGAGGGAGGCGACCGGCAGGTCATGAGCAGGAGCGTCTTGACCGATGATTTCAATCCACGCCTCCGCGAGGGAGGCGACCTTGTCCTTTGGCTTCCCGCCCTTTGCTTTGCTATTTCAATCCACGCCTCCGCGAGGGAGGCGACGCCATCCTGCGCGACAAACTCGACTATCTGGGCGAAGATTTCAATCCACGCCTCCGCGAGGGAGGCGACTGCATTAATTACCAATTTTTACATCTGATCCAAAGTATTCCTTGTATAGATCATCCATCTGGCACTTCAAATTAATGTATATACCATCTAGCAATTAATCATTTTATTTGTTTTTGTTTACTTTTTCAGGTGCGAATCTACCAGACTTTTTATGTCTGCTTTAGGTTCGCACAGATTTGTTATAAGATAAGAACATCATCCGCTGCTATTCCTTTGTCCACGCCTACATGCTCAACTTTCGTCTGATACTTATTTCCCAGATAGTAGAACCGAAGACTGTCCACATTAACGTCGATAATGTCTGTAAGAAGTGATCTAAGCATCGCACACTGTGCGTTATCTACTATACATTCGAATACCGAATTTTGTACTCTTCTGCCATAATTCATACATTGCTTTGCCACTTTTCTAAGACGAGTACGGCCTGCCGCTGTTTCTGTATTAACATCGTACGTAATTAATACTAACATGTTCCACACCTCATTTCCACAAAAAAACCGGATATGAATCCAGATCACCACGCAGATATCTTGCTAAAAGCATTGACTGCACATATGGAATCATTCCCCACTCAATTTTTTCATTCAAATACGGATGTGTAATGGTTTCTTTTTTCTTTTTCTGCCACTCTGTTAAAAACTTTTTCCGAATCTCATCATCCATCAGAACTGCTCCGTTTTCCTTTTTGGTAAAGTTTTTACCAGTCACAATCTTTTTATTGATCAGTGACAAAACAAAACGATCTGCCAATACAGGGCGCAATTCTTCAATCAAATCTAATGCCAAAGAAGCTCTTCCCGGACGCTCCGTATGCAAATATCCTACGCACGAATCAAGGCCCACACATTCCAATGCCGATACAATATTATTGGTCAGAAGGGTATACGTAAAGGACAACATTGCATTCACATTATCCATTGGAGGTCTTTTACTCCGCCCATGGAAGAAAAATTCCTTTTTTTGCTGCAAAATCAATTCATCAAATACACCAAAATATACACTTGCAGCCTCTCCCTCATAGCCACGAAGCTGTTCTTTTGATTCGCTGCTTTGTATTTGTATCAGTGAATTTTTCAGCTGCTGCGATGCATTTTTCATTTTCTCAACATCAACCTGAAGTGGGTGATCACGTACTGCTCTTTCCAGCACCCATCGCGCATTATAAACCTTTCCAACAATGCAATTTTTAGCGATCTCCAAACTAATTGCATTATCCTGACTGCTTTCATACTGCTGTTTACGCAACAATACATTTCCTCTGACTTTGCCTGTTACGCGCGCTAAAAAACGCCCCTGCGGAGTCACATAGCATAAAGAAATATTTCTGTCTGCACAAGCGCCCATCAACGCGGGACTTGTCCCTCTATATCCAAAAGAAACGATTCCTTCTAAATTATGAAGCGGCAATCTCCCGCGCTCTTCTTGTTCTTCATAAATTACTATATTTTCTCCATCTAATGCCAGATAACTATTTTCCGATGTTACATATAAGGTATTCAACAATTTTTTCATAGTTCATCCTCCGCCAGTTTTTGGGAAATATACTTTTTCACCTCATCTGAACGACTCAATTTAGGAAGACAAATTTCCTTTAAAGAACAAGATTGACATACTTTGCTGTATTTTACCTTAGGAGTATATCCCCTTTGATAATATTGATGCATTTCCTTGAACATATTTTCAACTTCTGTCCGAAGTTCCTGCGTTATCAGAATTCTTTCGCGACGACGTGTTTCACCATAAAAAAGGGCACCTTCATAAATTTGTGTTGAAAACATTTCTTCCAGACACATCGTCTGTGCTGTAAGCTGTAAAATATCTTCTTCTGTATATTTTGGCCTTCCTTTTTTATATTCCACCGGGTAAATTGTATATAATCCCCTATGTCCATGCAGTTTGACACCCTCTTCACTTTTATGGAATTCTACCACATCACATTCCCCACTCACTCCCATTATCTTAGAGTGCACAGGAAGCGCCCGTACAATCAGAATATCCTTGCGCTTCTCCGCCAGGTACGGATCATGAACTTTTTTGTGCATCAATTCGCCTATTACGGTATACTCATTTTCGGCCCACTGCTGTTCAATATGAATTAACGCCCACTGCCTTCGGCAAAACTTAAAGTGCTGAATTCCAGATATCATCAAATAATCATCTTCTGCATAGATCATTTTATCATTCTCTTCACCTCGACACTATCCGGGATCTGCTCACCATGAATCTGAACCTCATAATCACGATAATTTCTCGGATATACAACATCGGCTTTTCTGGAAACTTCTACTGCATCAAATAATTTATATGCCGGACAATCTCCCAGTTCCTTGCTGTGTTTAAATACAATCAATTCCCGTACAGCCATTTTTCCTCGTGCCGCTGAATGATCATGCTCAAACATGTTAATAATAGCTTCCCATAACAGGTCCAGATCCTCTTCTGTAAATCCTGTTACTTTTCTTGCCAGATTGGCTGACACATAACCTTCTGCGCGATAAAGTCCGTATGGAACAATACTCTTTCTTCCCATCTCTGTCTTTTTATCTTCCGCATCCTTTTCGGTTGTAATCGCCACTCGTGTAATAGTGACTTCCTGGCTTACAATCGGATCAATACTTCTTGCAAATCCAATCTGAACCGGTCCCCTTACCTGACCACAATTTAATGATGCCTTTACAAAAGTCGTCATTACAGCACCAAAAGTACGAATATCAAAGAAATTCTGGCACATATAATCTCTGATTTTCAAATCTGCATCCGGATCATTCTTTTTTAATTTTTTTAATCCTTCCGTTACCTTTTTATCATCTGTTTCTGTAATTCCCAGATTTTCGCATGCTTTCCGATCACTTCTGTTTAAAGGCACATCTTCTCTGATATAAATCTGATAACCGGCTTCTCCCTCTTTTACAGTTTCCACATAATTACGAATTTTTCGTTTCAGGCAAACATCCGTTACCAATCCTAGTCCGCTTTCCGGATCAATACGCGGCATATTTCCAGCATCCGGATCTCCATTTGGATTACCATTTTCTACATCAAATAAAATCACAAACTCATATCTTTTTTTAATCGCTTCTCTCATTTTCTATCCTCCCGTTTAGTATATTTATCCTGCACCTGATGATAATACCCTAAATCAAATTTTCCCTGCTCTTCCAAAGTCAATCTTCTCGGAAACTCATCTAATTTACCCATAATTTCTGTCAGCTGGTTTTCATAACTGATTTTTGCACCTAGATTATCCCGCTCCAATTTTTTGATATGACTATTCATAAGCTTAATCAAAATCGGAAATACGGATGCTGGCGTAGCACAAGCCGAATTAAAATAGCGATCTCGAATCGTTGCCTTGATTCCCGGATTTGTGTCTTTTTGAATAAATTCTAACACTGCAAACAAACGTCCCAATAAATAAGGCTGTTCACTGTTTTCCTTATTTAATCCCATGTAGTTAACTCCTTCTTTCCAATTTGTATTTCTAATCAAATATGCTTTTAAAATTGCCGTGCGCCCCCAACTGAGCTTCCGTTCTCCTTGGTCTGCCCGAATTCGAATCAATGTATCTGTGTATAAGCTTGCCGGATAACGTCCGCCCGATAATACAGCCTGCATCACCATCGCAGCCATATTGGGAATCGAACTCTTATCTCGAGAATTCTGATTAACTGTTTCCATCAGCATATCACGTATACTCATATATTCCCTGGTTTCCCAAGACGGTTGTACAATTTTCATGCGTTCATAATGCTCTGAGATATGTTCCAGTATCTTTCCAAATGAATCTTGGTAAAAGAATCGAACCGAAAGCCTTGCCGCATTAGGTGCCAATCCCAGAATGTAAAAACGCTGTTCCGAATCCATCTCTATATCTTCTACCTTAATCGGCTGATCCTTTTTGATGCAGTCAAATATTTCACGAATCGTCTCCCGATTATCTACTGTAGGAACTAACGCAAACGAAAATACATCCTGATATGCCTTCTGTCCATTTTCAGCCCAATAAACAACCATTGTGTCTCCAAGCTGAAACGTATAATTTCTCTGCGACAACAAATAATTTAGCGCTGTTGTATAAGCAAATTCCGCATATTTTCCAACCGGTGCATTATAACTTTGTTCTTTTCCATAAGATTCAAAAGCCGGAGCATTAAATGATACCAATGCTGCACCGCTGGACTGAGCACCTGGAACGCCTTTGATGGTTCGATGTATACGAGATATCTCTGCTTTCTTACCGGTTACCAGACAAATTCCTGTATTTCCACCTTCTTCCCCGTCACATGAATTCTGTTTTTCATTCCACAGTTCTTTTATTTCTTCATCCTCTTGTGCTTCACATCCATTCATGTAAAATATTAAATTACCGCCATCTGTAAGAGCTTCCCAAATTTCAGATTCCTTTAACTTCTCTTCCTCTTTTTCCGGATTCCACGTTTCAAAGAATGCTTTGATAGATGCTGCCATCTCTCCTTCTGCCTGTTCAAGCAATTCCAGGTGTTTTTCCTTTGCTGCCTGAAAGCACTCTAACACTCTTTTAGAACTTCCGTCTTTATTGAATCCAAGCATATATTTCGAATTATCGCAAAGAAAATTGGATGACACACCGGAGGAACGTGTTACCATCTGCGGAACCATTCTAGTCGTTGAAACCCAAACTTTCTTTTTTCCACGCTCTTCCTCTGTTTTTAAACTGATAAATCCTTTCACTTTTCCATCTGGCATTAATTCAATTGCATAGGAAACCTTCGCTTCACACCATCCTTCTTTTGATACCTTTCCCTCTGCTGCCAGATTTTCATAATGCTTTGCAAGTGCCTGCAATATCACCTTATCACCTCGCAGTCTCCTAAATCAATCGTTCCACGCTTCATAACTGCCCTGAAAAACATTGGCTGTATATGTTCTGGATCTGTATAATCCATATCATACAGCATATATCCCAAATCTTTTTCCGGAACAACTTCATAGCAAGAATGAATCTCATCCTCTTCCCACAACATAAACTGTGCTGGGAATTCTCGGCATCCAAAGTATGGCATATGGTAGCACTCCCCTCTTTTGAGCCGGCGTTTTATTATATCTTGGAATTTCCCCGGATTATCTGTATTATTCGCCTTCTCTGTCATTTCGAAATGGGCTTCCACAATATACTCAACATCACAAAGGAGCAATGATGCACGCTGGACAATATCTTCCTTCGTACTGATATACAACTGCTTATCACCACCGTTATAGACCTGCAGCACATTACTGGCCGAAACTTTGCTCTTTACTTCATTTCTCCTTACACTTGTAAAGCGTATTGGATTAATAACATGAATCTTATCTACCACCCAACGCAGTCCCGGATGCCAGTAGATCGCATCTAAAATTCCTCTTGCTGCAGATGGAGTAATCACATCATAGCTGCAGCGCTCCACCTTCATTTCAGGTCGGGAAAATAGAGCATACGGACCCCAGACTTTAATTTTAACACTCATTAAAACCATCACCCCTTTTGTCAGAAAAACATATTATTTCTCGTGTCATTTTGATATAATACCAACATAAAGCTTTGCAATTGTCAGTCCTTTCTTATAAAACCAACTATACCACACTTCATCCCAAAGATCAATTTTTACTTCAAATTCCAATGAAAATTTATTTTAGTAGTTGCACCAAGAACATTTTTATCATACACAAATCCGTAATTCTATATTATAATTTATCTGTCAGGTGCACTATACAACAACCTGTGGATTGAAATATTGGCATTTGCAGTAATGCACCACAAGTCCAGCAAGAATTAACTTCCTGCTGGACTTTATTCTTACTACATAAATACCCCCATTCCCATCTCTATGTCCAACCGAAGTCCATACTCTTCTGTATACCCGTCATCTGAACAAAGTTCATATAAATCTTCTATATCCTCTGATACTGGTCTCAACATTCCGGAAGCTGCCAATTTATCATAATTTCCTGTATAAACGTTAACGCAATACTGACCTGCCTTTCGCATCAGAGATTTTGTATATCCCTTATATCGTATTTCTTTCAGCAGTTGTTTTGCATCTTCCTCCTGAGGAATAAAAATTGTTACCGTATGCTCATCAATTAATTTAAATTTCTTCGAAGCCGTTGAAAAATTATAAACTCCTCTTTGGAATTCATCCATTATCTTCTTTTTGTCTAACTCATTCCTTCGAAGATAATACAATTTCTTAAAATAATCTCTCGCCGTCTCCGGTGCTGAAAAATCTACTTGTTCATCCATCAAGCTAGAGGCAACATCCATCTGTTGTCTCTGTCCCGGCATATATTCTTTTTCTGAAAATGTAAAGATATACACCTTACTATCTTCCACCGATCGCCTTCCCTCACGATTACATCGTCCTGCTGCCTGAACGATTGAATCGATTCCGGCAAGCTGACGATATACAGACCGAAAATCCACATCCACTCCAGCCTCTATCAAACTGGTTGCAATCAGAATACACTCATCACTCCCTTTTAATCTCTGCCGAACTTCCTCTAACACTTCTTTTCGATGCTTCGGATACATAGCAGTAGAAAGATGATATACATGTTCTGCTCCTCTTTCTTTTAATCGCTGGTACAAAGACTGAGCTCTTGCTTTTGTATTAACAATACAGAGCGCCTGCGTTTCCTCTATTAAACGATCTTCCAACTCCTCCGTACTAACCTTTCCCATCAAGATAAACTCTGTTCGTTTAAAAAAAGCGAACTGTTCTTCCTTTTGCGGACATAATTCGCGAATGTTCCACTTCTTTTGAAATAATCCTTCCAAGGCAGGTTGAGTCGCAGTGCAAAGAACCAGACTAGAATGATAATTCTGAACCAATTCCTCCATCTGTGCCAGACATGGTAGCATGTAATCGGTTGGAAGCATCTGTACCTCATCAAATATAATTACACTATTTGCGATGCGATGCAATTTACGGCATTTAGCTGACCTATTGGAAAATAACGATTCAAAAAATTGTACGTTTGTCGTCACAATCACAGGTTTATCCCAATTTTCGGCCGCCAACTGCATCGACTTTAATTCTTCCGATGATTCATAATCTACATTATAGTGATTTTCCAACACATTCCGTTCCCCCAGAATTTCACGAAATACTGATGCATTCTGCTCAATAATACTCGTATATGGAATGACGTAAATAATTCGTTCCATCCCATATCGGACTGCATGTTTCAAGGCAAACGCAAGGGAAGCCAACGTCTTCCCTCCGCCGGTCGGGACGGTTAACTGAAACATTCCCGGTTCTTCTTCCCCACTTTGAATACAACTTCTCAAGATTTCGCTGCGATGACCGTTGACAGTCGTCAAATCTTTATTTTCAAGCCATCCTTTTATATACTCAGAAAGTCTCTGATCTAATATCTCTAAAGATTCCCCTGAATCTCTCCCTGCCTTTCCATTGGTCATGAACTGCTCGGTATCCAAAAAATCTGCATCTACCAAACAAGAGTACAGCATACGAATAAATACACTCAATGAAAAATCCGGATTTATCACTACATTCGGATCAAAGGGAATCTCCTGTAATGCCGGAATCTCGATTTCATCTAGGTAAGAACTATAATCCTCCACCTTTTTCTTCAATCTTCCATACATCGTTGATTTATCAAGTCCCGTTCCTGCTCCTGTATTGGGAAGTCCTGCATGATGACCGGCAATACAATACCCCAGAAGAGAGTAGAAACCACCTTTTTCCATACAAACCTTTGCCCCAGCCGTAGAATGATCTACCTGATTAGTATTATTTCCACGTATCCTCTCTTGAAATGCTTCTGAATATTTTCCTATATCATGCAGCATCCCAGCACAATAACCCCACTGTTCCTTTCTGAAGGACTTTGCAAACTCTGCTGCCAGTACGGCAGTCCCCTCCAGATGTTCTTTTATTGATTGTTCACGTTTACCATCAATATGTGCCAGATATTTCATCTTGTCTTTTTTCATCACTCCCACCCCTCTCACTTATCACGCTCCTATCCATTTTGCCATCTACAGATTATCAATCTTCGCAGTGAAATTTATTCCTGCAAATTCATCTGAATTTCCATAAATCAATCATATCACACATTTCCATATATAGTAATCCCCACCTAATAGGTGTCGTATATACATCCCATCTAAAATCATCCATATATTGACACAATTTTCCTCAAAAGAAAAGCGGCTGATCAATACCATAATCAACCGCCTAAAACAATTCTTGTAATCAACCCACAGTGCTTCTTATTATACTTCCCACTCCAATTTACTAACCATTCAACGCTCACAGCAATTCGTCAATTTTTGCAAAATCGATATTCAAATTATCATAAATCCCTGCCGGAACAAGATCGGAAAATGTATATTCGTTCATATCATTTTTTTCAAAATTATATACAATAATCCTGTTTTTCGTTTTATCCACGATCCAATATTCACGGACACCGGCCGTGCGATATTTAAAAAGCTTTATCATGTAGTCAATCCGCTGGCTTCCCGGTGATACCACTTCAATAATCCAATCCGGTGCTCCCGCACATCCTTTATCATTTAATTTAGATGGATCGCAGATCACGCTTACATCCGGCTCTACGTAAGTATGATCATCCTCGTTTAAAAAAACTGCAAATGGAGCGACATAAGGCCTGCATACTCCGCCTTTCTGCTTAATATAGTCCCGAATAACTGCAAATATTTCACCTACAATTTCCTGATGAGCCCGGCTTGGAGGTGCCATCATATACATGGTACCATCTATCAATTCTGCACGGGTTCCTTCCGGAAGATCATATATATCTTGTACTGTATACGTTTTGTATTTAGGTAATGGCATAGCTCCTCCTTTCTCGGCTGAAATATACTTTCCTCTATAATAAATAGTTTATCGTATCTCCGTTCTTTTATCAATCCATTCATTGATACGTTTTCAATTTTTAAAGCCAAAATGTGGTCAAAAAAGCGGCTGACCTCCCGATCAACCGCTTTAAATAACTCTTTTACCTATTATCTTCCCGCTTCTTCATCCCAGCTGCCGTCTTCTTTCACGTACCAGCCGTCCGGTGTCCGGCGTTTTGAATACATGATGCCGGCACTGCCGTCTTGATTCGAATTCAGATAATACCATTTTCCATTGATGAACTGCCATCCTGTAAGCATACCCTGGTTTTCGTCCATATAGAACCATCCCTGGTGCAGGGTGTCATAGATCCAGCCGGTACTCAGATATCCCTCAGCGCCAAATGCCCACCATCTGCCGTTGACTTTTTCCCAATGAAATGCACCGGTATTGCCCATAGGCCAGGTGCCGTCACTGTAGCGGAGCCACCAGCCTCTGGCATCCTTTATCCAATGGCTGTAACCATCATTCACTGCCTGATTCGATGCACCGGTGATAACCCCCTGCTCCTCGCTGCGGTAGCCTTTCTGGCTATCTTTGGTTACTGTGCCGGAACTTCCGCTGCTGCTTTTTCCACTGCTGCCTTTTCCGCCGCTGTCTTTTCCGCCGCCTGAATGACTGCCTGAGCTTGAAGGCGCTTGCTGAACCGTCACATTGACTGTTTTTACAGCATCATTGAAATTGTCCATCGAAGCTTTCACATATACCTGATAAGTTCCCGCATCTGTAAAGCCCGGGATCTCACTCTGGTAATCCACTCCATTCTTAGAATAAGTAAATACCACTGCATCCGGACTCTCATTTGAAAGACCGGTTTCCACAGATGCATGGATCTGCGGCTTCTGTTCGGTACCATTGTAGGTAAGCGGATCTGCCGACACAGTCATGGATGCAAAATCACGTGCTACGATATTGCCTTTGATAGATGTGCTATTTTCTGTCAGCTCATAATTCTTTGCATTGTCACCTGCTAACGTGATATTTGCCGCCTCAATATCATGCTCTCCAACATCCGCACTCTGATATGCCAAATTCACCTGGTCAGCACGAACATCCTGAGAATCAGGAGTGCCGGAATCACTGTAAAGCTGAACGGATAAATTCTGCTCCTCCGTAATATCTGTCGTTCCATCATAGACTTTATCGAAAGAGTATCCTGTTATCCGCGTATTTAATTTACACTTGTCGATTGTAAATATAGCTGTATTCGATTCATTCTTATAATTTCCCTGTCCCAACAGATGGACAGTGTATGTTCCAGCATCTTTTCGCTCTCTAACTATACTATTATCAGTTCCTGTCCAATATGTCCAATATTTGATTGTATAATCCGCCTTATTCACTTCATCCTCGGAAGTTCCCTGCCAGTTCTCAACCACCTTGATCTCCGGGTTCCGGGATTGACCATTATAAATGACGGTCTCTGGTTCAAGTGTTACTTTTGTATCTGTAAAACTCCGTTCGGTAATACTCGTTCGGTTATCAGAGCAAAATACCTTCGACTCGTAATTATCTACTGTCACCCTTACAAATACAAACTGCTCCGACTCTGCTACATTCACAATCTTCGGACACTCCGACTTCCACTGATCTTCTTGTAAATCATCCGTATTCTTTGTACGCTTCAGCTGATATTCGTATCCTGCACCTTTAGGAATGCCACTTGCGCTAATGGCAGCTGCCGGATACCCTTTAGATCCATTATATATATCGCTGGTAGCCGTTACGATCAAATTCCAGTGATCAGGAAAAGCTGCTTTATTAACCGTCAATGTTATATAAACCGGATTTTTTCCGGCTTCATATAATCCACTTGCCTGTGTATTCACCTTGATTTTAAATACACCAGCCTTCTTCACCGTCAACTGACCTGTTTCCTCGTTAATCGTTCCTTCTCCCTTATCACTTCCTGTATATTCAGCAAGTTCATATTGCAGGTTTCCGGCGTTAACCGGTTTATGAATACCCGCAAGGCTTGGAACATTGATCGACATATTTTCTTTATAATTTTCACTAATTTCCGCTGTATAACCTGTAATTGAATCCGGTTTCTGCTTTAAATCATCGGGCAGGCTTCCGTTTCCGCTGATTGTGCCTTTATTGATAAATCTTCCGTCTTCTTCTTTTTCAAATGCACCGTTTGAAACAAATTCTCCCTCATTGGTAAGTGTGCTGCCACTTTTAATTATCGTACTTCCAGAGGTTACCTTTCCGCCACTTGCAACAGTGAAGGAACTATTTCCAGTAATGTTTAATCGATCCGTAATCAGTTCGTTGGCTTTGATCGTTACAGATCCACGCCCCTGCAAAAATCCTATTCCACCACTATTAGATTTTGTTGAAATTGTTCCACCTGAAAGTTCAAAAGTACCCTCATTCTCAATTCCGGGTTTTCCACTTCCAGTTGCCGTTAATGATCCACCCTTCATCCGGAAATTTCCACGGACAAACACGCCATTCTTGCCTGTTCCCGCAGCAGTAACAGCGCCTCTGTTAATATTTAAAGTTCCATTGCTTCCCACAACAATGCCCCCTGAGAATGAAGCGCTATTTTTTCCCCATCGGCAGTTGCTTCTATCGTTCCACTTTCTATCGTCAAGTTACCTTCGACTGCTATTCCGCTGGATCCATCACTACTTGTTCCTGTCGTTGGATAATTCTTAGCTGTCAAAGAAGCGGGTGCTGTTCCTTCCTTAATCGTCGCGCTTACATTTTCCTTAATTTTGAGGCCAACTCCTCCAACACCTTTTCCTTTTCCCTCTAATACATTGCTTCCATTTAATACTATCTCCCATGTTCCCCGGCTTAACTCAAGGTTCTGTATGGTAGTAGCATTCGTCATTCTTAATTGAAAGCTATTTTCTCCTGAATTAGTAACCTCTATACCGCGATCGTTCAATAAATTCATTACGTCGTCGTTAAGACTAGAAAACCCACTCTCATCATAGGCAAGACCTTTACAAGTTTTCCCTTCGTCAAAATTTACATTTAACACAACATTTTTATAATCATACACCGGCATCGCCGCCTGGTCTCCCGTCACAGACACTTCCACCACCAGCGCCTCTACATCTTCCGCCAGTTCATATGCCTCCGGCAGCTCTGCTGCAAACTCATAGGTGCCTTCCAGCGGCCAGCAGCCTTCTTCATCCTGCACATACTCGTTACAGCTCCAGCCAGTGATCGGAAGTTTTTCCTCTTTACCAGCTTCGCTTTCTTCTCCGACCTGGGCAATAATAGCCTCTGGCAAGTACTCCGTGACTTCTTCGAAGGATGGCTGGGCTTCCTCGGTAACTCCGCTAAGCTCTAATTTGCCATCCAGCAGATTCTCCTCCGGATCATACCAGGACCAGGAGAAGATCTGGGACTTCACAGCCGGTATCACTGTTCCGCCTGGAACTGTCGTATCTTCCATATCCGATGGTGTACTAACGGAAGGTGCATTCTCCGCTTTGTCAGCAGAATCCTTCTGATCGTTGGTTTCTTCATCATCCGGCCCGGTTTCAGAATCGTCCTCGTTCGTACCGGAAGACGCGGCTGTATTCCGTATGCATCCGCTTTCTACAGTGCAGACGTGGGTACATTCCGTCGGCTCTTCTCCTATCTGGGACGAGGTCGCTTCCTCATCCGGCTCGCCGTAGCACTCCTCGGTATGCACATGAACACATTTTTTCCTCTCCGTCTTCTGCGGCATATCCGCCCATGCTGTATTTCCAAATAATGTCGATACTGCCAATGTCATTGTCAGACACACCGCTGCTGCCCTTCGTATATCTTTCATTCTCCCATCTCCTCTCTGTTTACCTTTCATCTCTTTTGACGCCCATGAAGATTCATTCTCATGATGTTATTATTAAACAATTTTCAAAAAATGTCAACAAACCGTACACAATATATATTTAATACCGTCATTTATATGATTTCCCGATTTTCATTGTGAATTTCGTTACCTGCTATCTCCATCCCGCCCCAGATACTCCCACACAAACCGCGATACTTCCGCCTTTTTATGGTACCTCTCCCGCACCGCATATACATGCAGCCGGGTCTTTGCACGCGTCATTGCCACATAGAACAGACGTCGTTCTTCCTCCATATCCTCGTCCAGCATCGCGCGGCTGTGCGGCGTGATGCCTTCATTGGCATCGAGAATATAGACAATGGGAAATTCCAGCCCCTTGGCACTGTGCATCGTCGCCAGCGTGATCGCGTCCGTCTCCGTCCGCCGCTGCGCCGCCTGCCGGAGCAGTTCCTCCTTGTATGCCTCGATGTGTGCAAACCACTCGTCAAAGGTCTTGAAACCCGCCGCACTTTCTTTTAACTCATCGGCAGTCTCTAAAAGTTCCTCCGGCCGCATCCGCCGGAATGCCGCATACTCGATCAGATATTCATCGTATCCCATGCCCTGGCGGATATAATTGACGGCTGCCAGAGGTGACATCCGGGCGATTGCCCGCAGATCGCCTTCCAGACTCTCGATCCGCTCGGCAATCCAGTCTTTCTCCGCATAGAATGCCTTCATCTTCTCGAACGAAACCGTCTCATCCGGCATCGCATCCCGGCTGATATAACGCTTCGGACGGTTGATGACCTGCAAAATATCTTCCCGCGCCCGGCTTCCCATGGCGATCCGGATATAGGTCAGGATATTTCGCGAAATCCAGTGTTCATAGAGGTTCGGCACCGTATCCCTTGTCCGGAAGGGAAGGTTGTATTCCATCAGCTTTTCCATCAGAAAACGAGGACCAGCATTGGTCCGGTATAAAACTGCGATATCCCCCGGCCGCACTCCCGACTGCAGATACAGCTGTATCTCCCTGGCAATGGCCAGATTTTCTTCCTCCGGATCCTGCCAGAGCTTCGTGATCACGTTCTTCCCATGCCGTCCCGTTGTATGGATGGCCTTTAAAAAACGTTTCTGGTTTTCTCCGATCAGCCGCAATGCCGGTGCCACAATCTCCTCGGTACTGCGGTAATTCACATCCAGAAGAATCCGTCCGGCACCCGGATAATCCCGCTCAACCCCCAGCATAATCTCCGGTTTGGCCCCACGAAACCGGTAAATCGACTGATCATCATCGCCCACGATAAAAAGATTATCTTCCGGCTTGGCTAACATCCGCACGATCTCATATTGAAGCCGGTTGATGTCCTGAAATTCATCAATCAGGATGTACCGATACCTCCTCTGCCAGGCAGACAGGATATCTTTTCTTTCCGTAAAAAGTTCCAGACACAGCACCATCATGTCATCGAAATCGATGAGTCCGGCGCGGCGCATTTTTTCTTCATAGCCCGCATAGAGCTGACGGAAAACTGCATCCGGACAGTTTTTGGAATAGTAATGTTCCAGTGCAATCCTCTCCCCCTTGACAGAGCTTATCTCACTTAAAATGGAGGCTGCAAACTCATTTTCATCCTCCGGCTCCAGACCTCCGGCCTGAGCCAGCTCCCGGACAAACTGCATCTGCTGCTCTTCCCGGACAATATTGTCAGCGGTATATCGGTATGCCAGCTTTAAGATCCTAAAAAAGATCGAATGAAAGGTGCCGAAGGTGACTCTGGATCCGCCGCCGGTCAATGCTTCATACCGCTCCCGCATCTCCTCGGCTGCTGCCCGGGTAAAGGTAATCACAAGAATATCCCCCGGATCGATTCCGTACTCCTTCGTCAGATACTGGACCCGATGGGTGATCACCGTTGTTTTCCCTGATCCCGGTCCCGCCAGAACCATCATGGGACCATCTTTATGCATGATTGCCTGTGTCTGTGCTTTACTGAATGCCATTTCCTGTTTCCTTACTCCACAATTCAAGAATATCTCGGCATATTTGCTTCGAAATTCGTATTTTGACGTGCAAAACATACTTCTGCCGCGCATCTGAAGCAAATCTGTCAAGTACAAATGTAAGAAAAGTGCGCCTTGGAATGTATTTCTCACAAAGCGCACCTTTTCACTGCTTTTCATGCATCTACGATACATGAAAAAGCAGTTGTTTATTTACTACCTACTGATTTAATCTGCGAAGCCAAACTTGCTTCAAGTCGAATATCTACGATTACGACAGCCTACTGCTGTGCCTCCAGAAGTTCAATCCCCTTCTTGATACGGCGGATCGACTCTTCCTTGCCAAGCACTTCCATGATCTCAGTCGCGCCTGCCGGCGTCATCTGCTTGCCGGATACAGCGGTACGGATCGGCCACATTACAAAGCCGGTCTTAACGCCCTCTTTGGATACATACCCGGACAGCGCCGCGTACAGGGCGTCGTTGGAGTAATCTTCCTGTGCTTCCAGAATCGGCAGAACATCTTTTAATACCTTTAAGGATGTCTCCAGATTGGTCTTCATCTTCTTGTGAACATACATCTGCGGATCATACTCCGGCAGTGTCTCAAAGAAATCGATGTGTCCCTCGATATCCGGGAAAATCTCGATTCTCGTCTTAACCATCGCCGCGATCTTCTTCAGATCCAGATCCTTGGTGATTACTTTCTTGATGTACGGCTCTGCCATCTCATAGAACTTATCAAAATCCATCGCCTTGATGTACTCGCCGTTCATCCATTTCAGTTTTACCATATCG
>OCHG01001226.1_pt1 | contig 17411 bp, 14 predicted proteins | sample 1538801 | NCBI WGS metagenome assembly OCHG01 (sample SAMN04571727, study PRJEB22368) | human gut metagenome | biome: human gut; material: stool | host: Homo sapiens | place: Luxembourg | collected 2012-09-20 | reverse complement strand
TACAGCGCTATATTCGCTTTATCAGCACATAAATGGATTGAGCGCATAATTTCGACTTACAGTGAAGGGTCTTATATTACGTTCATTCAGCGAATTTGTCATTGGAACTAGACCATCATCCAGATATACACGCAGTCCTTTCTCTAAATTCAGGGCATACTGAATTGCTTTGCCTATTTTAGAGCGTGTTAAAGACTTGTTCTGAGCATCAGCGCACCATGAAAAGAAGTCATCTACTAAAGGTTTTGACTTTTCCTGGCGTATTTTGACTTTGTCTTCAGGTGGGAATGTATCAATTTCCTTTTCTATCGCAAATAGCTTGGCTATTTTCTTAAGACCTGTATAAGCCAATGTATCTGAGGCATCTTTCATATCTGCAGGAAGTGCTTCATAGAACTTTCTTCTTGCATGTGCCCAGCAGTATGCATTGACTGCACCCTCAATATTGTTGTAGCCACCATATCCATCAGAAATGAGTGTGCCATTGAAATCCTCAAGGAACTTCTGTGGATTTTCAGCTTTTCTATCAGGCTTGTATTCAAATATTCTGATAGGCTTGCTGCTTTCCCTAATGCTTGAATATACCCACATGTATGACTTGGAGGGCGCAGGTTTACCTGGCTCATTTAATACTTGAATTGGCGTCTCATCTGAGTGCAGGTACTTCTCCTCAACAAGAATTTCATGCATCCTGTTGACGATTGGAATGAAATATTCCCTGGAAGCTATGATCAGCCAGTTGGCCATTGTGGTTCTCGATAGATCAAGTCCCAGTCGCTTCCATTCTGCTTCCTGTCTGTAAAGAGGCATATGATTGACGAACTTGTCAGTAATCACCTGAGATAGAACACTTGGTGATGTGAATGAATGAGGAATAACAGGTGCCGGTGTACCTGCTTTAAGCATGACAACCTTTCCTCTCTTTCTGCAGTTGCGGCATTCATATGTCTTTCTATATATATCCTTTACATAAAGTTTTGCAGGTTCATAAACTACTTCATGTCTTACGAACTCTTCACCAACTCTATGCATCTTTGTACCGCATATATCACAGATTCTATCTTTCTCATCAATATCATAAACTTCTTTTACATGCTTTAGATTATCTAACTTGATTTCAAGAGTGCCTTTCTGTTTCTTTTTGGCTCTTTTGTATGTGATTTCTTCAAGAAGTTCTGGTTCGCATTCTTGTTCTGCTTCATCAAAAAGAGAAAGCTGTTCTACAGAACATGGCATCTTCTCACTCTTGACGCCAAACAGCTTTCTCTTAAGATATGCATTTTCTTCACGAAGAAGATCATTATTATTCTTTAGGTATTCATTATCTGATTTTAAGCTTTCAACCAATGCATTTAGAGATGCAATACTGGCTTTTAATTCTGCAATAGTACTAGCTAATTCAGTTGATATAGTCATGCTTTCAACTGTAGATTTAGTAGAATTATTCATCAGAATTGCCCTCCGCTTCATATAATAATTATACCATAAATCGTACAATTTTTCTATGAATCAAGGCCATTATATGACTGCTTTTGGACCTGTTTTCTTTATCCTTCCAGGCTGTACAACTGCCAGTCCCTCCAGGAGCCATCTGAACTGCTGGCGCGTTATTTCTTTTGCTTCGGATTCATCTCTAGGCCATTTGAATCTGCCGTCTTCCAGTCTCTTGTAAAGAAGTACAAAGCCGTCACCCTCCCAGTACAGTGCCTTCATCACTCTCGAATTTCTACCAAAGAACAGAAATACTGAATTTGAAAAGGGATCTAAACTAAACTGTGTTGTAACAAGTGCACTAAGACCATCAATCTGTTTCCTCATATCTGTATAGCCAACAGCTATATAGATATGCTCAGCCTTGGAGATATCACCTAACATAATAGTGCCTCAATGATATTCGTTACTGTCCCTATATCTGTATCACAGGGAAATTCTATACGAACATCACCTTTTGTTATAATTATGTTCTGTTTATTAAGTGTGCTCTGATCAACAGAGACAAATGATGGAGCCTTTACAGCCCCTGAGTCAATTGCCATCTTTCGCAGTTTCTTCAGCCAGCAGTAGTAGGTCTGCTCACATATGTTGTTCTGCTTGCACCATCTTCTGACTGGAAGTCCACTTTCCCTGCACTCCTTAATCCTTTCCACCCATTGCTTGGTCTTGATATCATCATTAATGCTTTGAATATCCATAATTTCACCATCCTCTATATAGTGAATTTAGTGCTAAAATCACTACATATAGCAAATTTAGTGGCTAAAAACACTATATATAGCAAATTTAGTATCTAAAAACACTTCAATTATCTAACATGATGAGGTCTATTTCTATCCACTTTATTATTTGGCGCTTACGACAAAAGAAGAAGCTGAACAAATTTATAATACTTATACGGAAACAAAACCTCATGAAGAACACAGAACTTTTGAAGAAGCATGGGAAATATTTGGTGGGGAAGGACCTTTAATTGAATTTACATATTTTATAACTCATAATCAGGTTTTAGTACAACGTCTTCATGAACAGATTGATGCATTATTACAGGAAAGAATTTCTGATGAGTGGTTAGAATTGCTTCAGGTTGTGTGTTATGTAGGGCGTTTAGGCTGTTCAATTAATATTACGGATGTAAAAAATGAAATTCATTGTTCTAATATATATGCCGCTATTAGACGTTTACAAGACGAATATTTAATTAAAGTGGTAGATGAAAATACTATTGAAGCCCTTCATCCAGTACGAGCAAAAATTATATTTGATGTATTGTGTAATTTGATTTATACGTCTTCAAAAGAAATTGTATTTAAAGCATTGCCTTGTATAGAATCGAAAAATATACGAGTGGTTCTGTTAGATTATTTCTCTAAGAATCAATATGATATTAAGGATATACAAAGATTGTCTCAAATAGAGTTCCGTGATTGGGTAGGATATGCAAATTCTATTAAGACAATGCTTTGGTTAGATGCAAAGTGTTATGTAGAGAATAATATGAAGTTTTTTGAATCTCTGGTTGCTAAACATGGTAAAGCGTGGCTCTGCTTGTTGCCTGTTGATCTTTCTGGTATTTATGGTCCGGATAAGATGATTGCAGATGATATAAAAGAACTACCTAAAATGAATAAAACTAATATTCAAAATGACATTGATAATGTAAAAAAATCACTTACTTCACTCCATATCGGCTATCAAGCAACTGATTATTTTATAAATAATAGTAAGATACCACCTGTTCTGCCTGATACAGATTCTGATTGTCAATCTTTTGGATATTCGTTATTCTGGATGGCAAAGCGAAATAGAGAAGTAATACTTCCGTTTGAAATGGTTGAAATAGTTACAAGTGTATGTAAGGGTGATCTTCAATCATCAGCAGATGCAATACGTGGATTATCTGAACATACTGCACTACAAGAAAGTTACCTAGCTGCTGTAGATGTTTTAGTGAAGAGACTTATCAATGAAATGCAATTGCTTAATTTTTCAGTAGCAGATGATGTAGTAACATGTAAATTTATCCCACCTCTTTTAAAAGAGGTAAATGAATCAGACAATATCCAAAACTTTAATCAGTATTGGAGAATTAAAATGTTAGATATATTAAAACAACTATATCCAGAAAAAGAGTACATAGATATTGAATTGATAGGTGTTGATTTACTTCGTGATTTGGGGATTGAAGCATTGGATGACAAATTACATATTCATAAAAGTAAACGTTTAGAGACATGGGTGACTGAGGTGAATGGATGGGCTAGAATAAGAATTGAGTATAGTTTTCGTCCCTCTTCTTGGCAGGAATATGTAACCAAGCTTGACGAATTAAGAATTAATACGAACAATCTGGTAGCAGAAACAATTAAACTCTTTAATGATATATATAAGAAAGGTAGATATACGAAACGACGAGGTGAAAAGATTGACGATCTAATTGAATTATTTAAAGAACAACTACTCAATGAAAATTTACTTCCATATTTTGCTGTTGATCCATATTGTCTCTATTCAGAAGGTAATGATAAAAGTCCTGATGCAGAGTATTATCCAATGCGCCAATTACTTTCTGTAAAAAAATACGACAATTTTAGGAAATGTCACAATGACTTATATAGATCATTGGATAATTTTTATGATCAATTTTTTGATGTTTTCAGTGTGAGACTTAAAAGGCAAGATATTAATACCATTGATAATCCAAGAATTGCTATGTTTAATTTGTATGCTGCGTCTAAAAATCTTGTGAACTTTCAGAAAGAATATGACCTTTTGTTTTCTGAGTATAGTACTCTTAATGGAGATTTTTCAAAGCATGAACTTGAAAATACTATGACTTTGGTTAATGTGTGGCGCTATATGTTAGACAATCAACCAAAAGATCATGATATTGCTTATGATTCAAAACAAAAGTATCGCAAAGGTATTAACTATTTTTCAGATAATCTTTCAAAGGCAGTTACAGCATTAAACGGTACACTTCTTACTGGAGACAAACACGCTTATATTATTGTTAATTAAAATATGAATGATGATATTACTTTGGAAGATGAATATATTAGAATTGTAATGACTATTAGAGATTATTTTCAGGACAGTATTCTACCATCTAGTGATAGGTGGTATCTAGAGACCCAATCTCTAGAACTAGCTTATGTGCCAGCTTTTAATGGTGCAATATCTCCATCAGTTTTTTCTATTCCAACTTATAAATTACTAGATGTAGAAGAATCTCAAATTGCAAAATCTATGTTTCCATGTGAGATAGAAACTATTCTTATGGAAAGAATAAATGCTAGTAAGTCGTTAAGAATATGGAATAATGCCATGGAAAAGCTTGGTGATATGAAGGTATGCCTTCAGAGATACCAGCAAATTCTTCAAGTGCCTACTGATCGAAAATGTCTTTGTACTTTAACTAGACATACAGAAGAACTGATAAATCAAATTAGTGCCTTGTGGAATGATATTATTTTGATTGATAATGTTGTAAATGAATTGTTTGAAGATGTTGATGAGCAGAATATTGAACCATTGAATATAATTAAGCAATTTTTTGATTGCTATGAAGAAATTGAATCTATAATCAGAAAACACAATGACTTAAGCGAATCAATACGCATAATCGAAGGAGTGATGGTTATAATGATATACTTGTTACCTTTAGTGGCTAAATTACCTGAATAAAAAATATGTTAAAAGGGAATATAAATTAATATCTTTTTAGATAACTTATGTAACGAAAAGGCTTAACTCCGGTACAATCGAAGCTAAGCCTTTTAACTTATTTAAATCTTATAAAACTCTTTATACCACTCTGCAAACTTACGTAAACCATCTCTTAAAGAAGTATTAGGCTTAAAACCATAATCTCTCTCTAAAGCACTTGTATCAGCATAAGTAATAGGTACATCACCTGGCTGCATAGGAACTAACTTCTTATGAGCTTCAAAATCATAATCAGCAGGTAACACTTCAGCACGAATCAATTCTTCCTGTAAAATAGTTACAAAATCTAACAAGTTTTCAGGATTACTATTACCAATATTATATACAGCATAAGGAGGAATAGGTAAACCATCTTCACCATTCTTCTTCTCTGGTGCTCCCTGCATAATACGTTTAACACCCTCTACAATATCATCTACATATGTAAAGTCTCTCTTACAGTTACCATAGTTAAAGATCTGAATAGTATCTCCCTTAAGTAACTTATTAGTAAATCCAAAATAAGCCATATCAGGTCTTCCAGCTGGACCATAAACAGTAAAGAAACGTAAACCAGTAGAAGGAATATTGTATAACTTACTATAGGCATGTGCCATTAATTCATTAGATTTCTTAGTTGCTGCATATAAAGATACTGGGTTATCTACTTTATCTTCTGTACTATATGGTACTTTCTTATTAGTACCATATACAGATGAAGATGAAGCATATACTAAGTGTTCTACACCCTTAGCACCATTATCATATGAATGACGACAAGCTTCTAGGATATTATAGAAACCAATCATATTAGACTGAATATAAGCATCAGGATTACTAATAGAATAACGTACACCAGCCTGAGCACCTAAGTTAACTACAATATCAGGTTTATGTTCTTCAAAGATATGATCAATAATTGCTTTATTTGCTAAATCATCTTTATAGAACACATAGCTAGAATCACTATGTTCCTTTAAACACTTTTCAATTTCTTCTAAACGCCATTCTTTAATACTTACATCATAATAATCATTCATATTATCTAAACCAATAATATGAATAGGGGATTGTGTCTTTAATAGTTCTAATACTAAGTTACTACCAATAAAACCAGCAGAACCTGTAACTAAAACAGTTTTATTCTTTAAATCAATATGGTTCATATCATTCATCCTCCATATTAGTCTCTCTTAAAGATATCTCTTGTGTATACCTTATCTTTTACATCATCTAAACAAGAATCATATCTATTAGCTACAATAGCCTGACTTTCTTTCTTGAATTTCTTTAAATCATTAATAACTAAAGAACCAAAGAAAGTATCTCCATCCTTAAGTGTTGGTTCATAAATAACAACCTTAGCACCCTTAGCCTTAATTCTCTTCATAACACCCTGAATAGAAGACTGTCTAAAGTTATCAGAATTAGACTTCATAGTAAGTCTATATACACCAATGACTTTTTCTTCTTCTTTGCTTGGATCATAATCGCTATTTGCTTCATATCCACCAGCCATTTCAAGTACTTTGTCTGCAATATAATCTTTTCTAGTTCTATTACTTTCAACAATAGCACTAATCATATTCTGAGGAACATCATTAAAGTTAGCTAATAACTGTTTAGTATCCTTAGGTAAACAATATCCTCCATAACCAAAGCTTGGGTTATTATAATGAGTACCAATACGTGGATCTAAACATACACCATTAATAATTTCCTGTGTATTTAAACCTTTTGTTTCAGCATAAGTATCTAATTCGTTAAAGTATGATACACGTAATGCGAGATATGTATTAGCAAATAATTTAACTGCTTCTGCTTCAGTGAATCCCATAAATAAAGTATTAATGTTTTCTTTAATAGCACCCTGCTGTAATAGTGATGCAAATACTTCAGCTTTTTCTCTAGTGTCTTCATCACAAGAAACAATAATTCTAGAAGGGTATAGGTTATCATATAAAGCCTTAGATTCACGTAAGAACTCTGGGCTAAAGATAATATTCTTAGTGTTATATTTAGCTCTTACAGAAGCTGTATAGCCTACAGGAATAGTAGACTTAATAACCATAACAGCATCAGGATTTACCTTTAATACTAATTCAATAACTGCTTCTACTGCAGAACAGTCAAAGAAGTTCTTCTTACTATCATAGTTAGTAGGTGCTGCAATAACAACATAATCAGCATTCTTATATGCTTCTTCACCATCTAATGTAGCAGTTAAGTCTAGTTCTTTTTCAGCTAAATACTTTTCAATATAATCATCCTGAATAGGAGACTTCTTATTGTTGATGAGTTCTACTTTACTAGGAATAATATCTACAGCTGTTACATGGTGATGCTGAGAAAGAAGAGTTGCAATAGATAAACCTACATATCCAGTACCAGCTACTGCAATATTGTATTTCTTATCTACTACAGGTTTACTAGTTTCTTTCTTTTCTTCTTCGAATAAGTCTGTTACTTCAAAATCTAATACTTCAGCTAATGATTGTAACTGATCAATAGAAGGAATATAATCCTGTCCTTCTAATCTACTAAGCATTGCTCTATGGATACCAGTCATATCAGCTAGCTGAGCCTGTGTTAACTTCTTTTCTTTTCTTTTAGCAGAAACAACGTCTGCCATTTTTGAATAAGAGATCTTCTTCATCTTATTTCCTCCCTAAATGTTATTTATAATCACAAATATAATAAATATTACTTACTTTTAAAACAGTCACAGTTTATCAAAGTTTATCTTATATGTCAATTAAAATAGAAAAATATACTGATATTTACTTCTTTGCATAGAATCAATGTTATTTAAAGTAGAATTATAGATTGAATAGTTTTTGTCATATAAAAGTATAAGGCGTAGTAGCACTAGGAATAGGGAAGTGTTGGATAACGTTAGTATCTTATGGTAATCTAATGGTAAGTCCTAATTGATTTGAATGAATATTATATTGAAAGAAGGGAATATTTTATGGATACGTTAGAAGAATTAGAATACTATTGCAAAATAGAACATCCAGTTGGTGCATTAATGCTTACTGGTGAATGGGGATGTGGAAAAACTTATTTACTTAATGAAGAATTAATTAAAAGTTTGAAGAAAACTCATGTTTTTTTGCGTATAAGTCTATTTGGAGTCATATCAATAGATGAAGTTAAGGCAGAAGTACAGAAAAAATGGTTGAATGAATGTATAAACAGTATAGATAATACTGGAAAAGTTACTTGTGCATTAAATAAATATGTCAAACCTTTAAAGGATGTGGCTAAGAATGTAAATGAGTTTATGCCAGATCCAGTAAAAAATATTGTAAATGGAGTATTTTCAATTAATGTTTTAGATTTTGTGAAGATAGAGAATGAAATTGGAAATAAGAAAGTAGTTTTAATATTTGATGATTTGGAACGTGCATGTATTTCTACAACTGATTTACTCGGCTGTATAAATGATTATTGTGAGAATCTAGGATTTTCTACAATTATTGTAGCCAATGAAGATAAAATACAAAAAGGTGATGGGAATAATATAGAGTATAATGAAATTAAGGAAAAAATAGTTCAAAGAACTGTTCACCACCACCCAGAATATCGTTCTGTTGTCACTAGTGTTATTAAGAATATGAAATTTGAATCAGATTTATATAAATCCTTTTTAGAAGAATATATAAATGAGATTATCGTGATTTTTTCTGGAAAAACAAAGGATGGGAGATCATTAAATGATTTCGTAGAAAAATGTACAAAAGGTAGTTTTCGTGAGATAGATGATGAAAATAAACGTATTCAAAATTTGTTAAAAGGGAGACCGCATAACATAAGAAGTCTAAAATGTGCGCTACAGGATTTTGAAAGAGTATATGAACTGCTAGTAGAGTATAATATACCTGAGCAAAATAAGTGGTTATTTTCTTTTATAGCATTTATTTTTTCTGCAAGAGCAGGTTTAGTTAAAAGGGATGAAGAATACGGAATGCTTCTGACTGAGAATAATGTCTCTATACTATATCCAGGATATTATAATAGTAATTACATGATAAACGGTATTAAAACATGGATAATAGACGGTGAATGGGATAAAGAAGTTATAAATTACCAGATGTCATATGTGAAACAAAGGTATGCTGCAACCTCACCATTAGAAAAAGCAAAATCAAATAGCATTCTTAACTTAGAAGAAGATGATATGTTGGATGGTTATCCTAAATTGTTGAACTTAGCATATGAAGGAAAGCTTGATTTAAATGATTATGTATATCTATTGTGTAATAGTAATGATGCTAAGAAATATCATATTAATATTCCAAAGATTGATTGGGGTAAGGTTCAGCTAGGTGTTGAAAGAAAGATAGATGAATTATTGCAATCACATGAAGAACCATGGCACTATAGAGTAGGTATAGATGAAAAAAGCAAAAATGATTACACAGATATTCAGTGGAAAGTATATGAAACTATTGAAAAGTATAGTAATGGGGAATTACAGTTATTTGAGAATAATCGTAACCGGTTTATAGAACTTATGAACAAGGATCCACATAAAGCATATGAGGAAATAAGAAATAATAGGTTGGATTGTTTTAGTGATAAGATGGCAGAAGTTACCTTGAGTACATTTGAACAGTCTTCTAACGCTGATAAGAATGATATAATTTTTAATACAAAGGATATTATAAGAGCTATGATGTATTCTTCTGAATTTAAAGGTGAACAGACGAAAACTGCTTTAAATATTTTAAAATCTGGATTGGAATCATATTTAAAACAGCATTGTAGTTCCAATATGAATTCAATAGCAGCAGCTCATGCAAATCACTTTATACAGACAATAGATATACTATTAGCAGAATTAAAGAAGTAAATATACAAAAGGCTTTGGAAAATGCTGATTTAAAATAACTAGTAATTAGAAGTGAACCTCCTAAGTTGGACAACTTAGGAGGTTCACTTTTTATTATGGCTAAACTTATAAATGAACAAAAAATTGAAATTTACAATAAAAGAAAAATGAGATACACATTGAACATGCTTTCGACTGAATATAATATCAATGTGCACGGTATTGCATATCTTGTACGATTGATAGATAAAAATGGATTCGATGTTCTTAGAAAAGATAGCAATAGATATTGTTCTCCCAAATTTAAAGAAAAAGCATTGAGAAGAGTGCTTATCGATGGAGAATCAATTACAGTAGTAGATATTGATATTGGCTTATCGAGTAGAGGAATGCTGGCCAATTGGCTTAAATCTTATGTTGAAAACGGGTATAATATTGTTGAAAAGAAAAGAGGACAACATGACAAATAAAAAGAAAGAAATGACACAGTCAGAAATGCAGAAAAAGATCAAAGAGCTGGAACTTCAGAACCTTCGCTTACGTGTCGAGAACGAATACTTAAAAAATTGGATGCCTTAGTTATGGAGCGAAAGAAGAAAGAACTAAAGAAATAGTAAAAGCTATAACAGAACTAAGGCAGGAATTAAATCTGAGCTTAGCCTTAATTCTGGAGACTATCAATTCTAATGAGAATCTTCCACATATTGCCAAATCCGTTTATTATTACACTCTTAGTAAAATAGACAAAGATGATAAGAACGATGAAATAATGGTGGAAATAATCAATATCTTTTATACCCACAAAGAACGTTATGGGTATCGAATAATTTATTTTGAATTGTTGAATAAGGGATATAAAGTATCTCATGGCAAAGTAAAGCGTCTAATGTCGCGTATGGGCCTATATGTGATTATTCCACTTTAGTTGATCACTCATTACGATTAGGTTGACCAACTATTCCGATAAACCTGACCTTCTAAAAATCCTAACTGACCAGGATTACCATGTAAACATTCATGAGAACAGATACGTTTCTTCTTGTAAACTTTAAAATTTTTTAGATAAAATTTCTTGTGATAGATGAATCAATTAAGTATCTGTATTATAGATATGCTATAATAAAATACAATGGAGGTAGACGAATGGTAGAAAAGATAACAATCGTTTTGGCATCACCATCAGATTTATCTGAAGAACGTAAAATGATAAAAAACTTAGTTGATTCTTTTAATACTACATATATGAGAAATAACATATGTATTGATTTGAGAATGTGGGAAAATAGTACACCAGGAATGAATATTAATGGTCCTCAAGGACGAATAGATGATGACTTAGGAATTGATGAAGCTGATCTATTTATTTGTATGTATTGGAAAAAGATTGGTACAAAACTACAAAATGAAAATGTTGCTGGTACAGAACATGAACTGAATTTGGCTTTAGATTCCTATGGTAAACGTGGTAAGCCGGATATTAAAGTATTTTTTAAAGACACGAATAATTCTGAAGAAACTGATGATTTAAAAGAAATCAATAGAATAGCTGAAACTTTACAGTCTAAAGGATTATATACAAAATTTTCTGATGGACAATCCTTGAATAATTATGTCAGTAAAATCTTGCAGCAAGAGATTTTAAAAATCACTAGACAACGACATATAAATCCTAAAATTAATAATTATATTGAAGTTTCTAATACCGAGGATTTTATTACCAATTTATCATCGAATAACAAATTGGTTTTGAACGCAGGATATTATGATATGTTGAATTTTAATAATCATAATAATAGTAAAGTTTTTAAGGAATCTGTTTTTGATGGTGAACAACTTATTGTATCGGATATATCAAATGTTACTATTGTAGGGGATAACTCTACATTGTTGGTGAATCCTAGATATGCTAATGTAATATGTTTTCGAAATTGTTACAACATTAAAATGATTGGACTTATTTTAGGGCATACCCCTCGTAAGGGTAGCTGTATGGGGTCGGTATTACGCTTCGAAAAGTGTCATGATATACAATTAGACACTTTGGAATTGTATGGATGTGGAACATATGGAATTGAATTGGAGAATTGTAGCAATATTAGAACTAATGGTGTAAGTATATATGAATGCTCTTATGGGGCTCTAAAAATAGATTCTTCTGATTTTCAATTTATCAATAGCACAATTTATGATTGTAATAAAACAGCAGGATGTATCATTGAAGCAACTGATAGTCAATTGAATTTTTCAAATGTATCAATACATGATAACCATATAGATAATTATTTAATTTATCTATCTGATTCTGATTTATTATGTGAAGGTGTTGACATCTATTCTAATTAATTTGCTGGTTTATGCAATGAAAGCATTACATACGGAGCTTACGGGGTGAACGAAGAAGGTAACAAAATCACTGGGGAAGATGAATATTTTTATTCAGTTTATTCTACTAAAAAAACAACAAGATATATGTATCAACAGATAAAGGATTTTGTGCTAAAACAAGGTCAAATAGTAGAAGCAATATATGAAGACGGAGATTTTAATATTGATATTAATTCGCCTAGTTTAGATAATTTATATAAAGTGGAAGACTATATATCTGAATTTAATGATGTTGATATTTCATGTGGCTAAAGTTCAACAATTTAAATTAATTCTGTTGTTTATGTCTACAATTTTCCGATTACACAGTTGGAACTTTTATAAGTATTTTAAGTAGCAAGGTGTTATGGCTATTTACATTAAGAAATTGTAACGATGAGTAGGAGGTTATTAGGACTTATATCAATATTTGGATCTGAGTAAAGGTAAGGCTATAATTTACTGATCCTTCCTGGGGTGTCTTAGATAATGTTATTGAAAGTTCTAATAGACAATTTGTTACAGAATGCCAATCAGTTCCACCGTATGGAGTGTGCTTTTACAAAGAGAAAGACATCTTACGTCAATGGAGTGAATATTTCGATTGCACTAAAGGATTATCATTAAGATTTGATTAAAACTTTTTGAAAGTAATGTTGGAATAAGTCAACAGAAATCAACTCTTACTAGCAATCAGGCTAAAACTGTTGGATATGATACTGTTATATATCATTAAGAAAAATTGGAGAAACTATGGCAAAAGTTTCTCATATCGCAATAAAACTATAGCCTAAAAACTAGAAAATAAAACCGATATCGATAAGAAAACTGTAGAGTAATTGGTCTAAAGTCAGCTGTTTATTTTAAGAAGAATTTCAGTAATGATTTATGTAATAATAGTTTATAAATTGACAAATGAAAATTAGAGACTCTGGACTATAGGACTGGAGATATTTAGAAAAGGTCTTGAATTAAATTAGTGGATATTATATATTTATTTATTCCATTTTGGAATGGAGGGATTATAAATGGAAAAACTATATGTAAATAAACTTAACGATTCAAAATACGTCGCATTAATTACAGTCCTTGATTATGAAATATCAGTCAACAAGTATCTAAAACAGTTATCATTTGAAGCTTCTTCCAATAAGCCCGAACATGTACTTGTAGATCTGGCTTTGAAAACAGGAATAGATAAATATAGATTTGTTGAATTTGATATTAATGAATCAGGAAAGATAGAATTAGATACTTATAAGTATGTTTCAGTTAATACAATCTATGAAACTCTAGCAAACATCTACCTAAAAGATAAGAAAGAAATAGTATTAAACTCTATCTTAACTGATTCACAGATAAATCAACTTTTAAATTAATCTTACAATTCAAGAAGCGGTTCTTTCACATAAGAAAACCCTATATACTTATTTTTGAAATTTTGAAATTACACACTGATTTTATTGACAAAATACTGAATTGTGGTAATCTATGCTTAGAGACTGAGCAATAAACATTTTCATTTGTTCATAAAAAATTACAACTATAAAAAAGAATGGTAACATTCTCGGTGAACAGGCACCGTAAAAAGTCGAATTCAAGAGGTAGAATTCAAAATAACCTCGTCCGAGTATATATCGAATAGATATATGAGCCTTGCAGTTAGGAGATAAACTGTAGACAAGAGATAGTCTTAAAAACAATCTCGTCCGAGTATATATCGAACAGATATATGAGCCTGGCGACCAGGATAAAACCTGTTATTTTTTTATGATACTAAGCGGGTAATTTCCTGCTTTTTTTGTCTAAAGGAGAACTATATTTATACACAGTCTCAGCAAATCGAATAAAACAAGAATTATTAGAGATATAATTGCAGGTGCAAGACTTTATGAAAAGTTTCTACTACCTTATGATTTTTTGATTGTAACTAACGATGGCAAATATAATGAAGTGAGATTTAATAAGGGAGATTTTGCTCATTTGGTTGGTGTGCGTTCCCATTTAAATGATTTGGATTTTTATAAAAATTGCATTAAAGGAACTATAGCAGAAAATAACATTAATAACCAACAGCGCTATGACTTTGGTACGATTCGCAAGAAAATTATGCGTATAACGAAAATTAATAAGATTGTTTATGCGAATGCTCAAACGAATCTAGTTTTAGTTAACTTACATACAAAAACGCAAGATTTTCCTTTAGCAATAGAGAGTACTAATGATAAAATGGTTGTAGCATTTACTGGAAAAGATCTCCATGCAAGAAGTTTGCGTAATAATAATCAAACTAATGCTGATGAAAAGAAAAATATTTTGGCAATTTTTTCTAAAGAAAAGAATTCAAAATCTAAATATTCGAACTGTGTTTATTTGAAAAATTTTAAAGTTCTTAAAAGTATCTGTTGTGATTTGGAAGAAAAAGTTTCAGTTAAAATTTTTAATGATCTTGATAAAAATAAGACTACTCAAATTTAATTAATACTTGTCCTGATTGTCCACACAATCAGGTTTTCTTATGTTCTAGTATTTATCACTTCCTCTATCTAATGCATATAGTAATCTTAGACTCTCCATTTACTACATATAATAATCTTAGTACTAAAATCACTATATATAGTCTTTTTAGTATCTCCATTCTCTATATATGAGTACTACTATTTCTATCCATCACCTATATCTCAATTTTACTAGACATAATCAACTAAATATGGCATAATACATCTCTGTACGAAAGGAAATGTAGACTATGATATCAACACATAATGTATCACTCAGATACGGAGATCGCGCTTTATTTGAAGATGTATCAGTAAAATTTACTGAAGGAAATTGTTATGGGATTATTGGTGCAAATGGTGCTGGTAAATCCACATTCTTAAAAATATTATCAGGTGAAATAGAACCAAACAAAGGTGAAGTTATTATTGAACCTAATAAGAGATTATCTGTTTTAAAACAGGACCACTTTGCTTATGATGACAACAAAGTAGTAGAAACAGTCATCATGGGTAATAAGAGACTATTTGAAATCATGCAGGAAAAAGAAAAGCTATATGCTAAAGCTGATTTTAATGATGAAGATGGTATTAGACTAGGAGAACTTGAAGGTGAGTTCGCAGACATGGATGGCTGGAATGCTGAAAGTGATGCTGAAATCATGTTAAATGGTTTAGGTATTACAACAGAATACCATGACATGTATATGAGAGACTTAGATGGTAACCAAAAGGTTAAAGTACTATTAGCCCAGGCTTTATTTGGAAACCCTGATATTCTTTTACTAGACGAACCTACCAACCATCTAGACCTAAAGAGTATCAGATGGTTAGAAAACTTCCTATTAAACTTTAAGAACACAGTCATTGTAGTATCACATGACCGTTACTTCTTAAATAAAGTATGTACACATATTGCTGATATTGATTACAGCCGTATTCAGCTATATGTAGGTAACTATGACTTCTGGTATGAATATTCTCAGATGCAGATCCAGCAGATGAAAGACCAGAATAAGAAAGCAGAAGCTAAAAAGAAAGAATTAGAAGAATTTATTGCACGTTTTAGTGCCAATGCTTCTAAAGCAAAACAGGCTACTTCTCGTAAGAAACTATTAGATAACTTAGAAATGGCAGACATGAAACCATCACTAAGAAGATATCCATTCATTGGTTTCAAACCAGGTAGAGAAGTAGGAAACATTGTATTAAATGTAGAAAACCTTACTAAGGTAGTAGATGGAGAAACTCTTATTAATAATGTTTCTTTCTCTATTCTTCCAAATGAAAAGGTTGCTTTTGTAGGAGACGATAAAGCAACAGAAGCATTCTTTAAGATCATCATGGGAGAAGACAAAGACTTTGAAGGTTCTTATAAATGGGGTATTACGACTACTCAGTCATACTTCCCTAAAGATAATTCAGCATTCTTTAATGATTGTGAATTATCTTTATTAGACTGGTTAAGACAGTTTACTGATGGTAGTATGTATGAACAGGAACTTAGAGGATGGTTAGGTAGAATGTTATTCTCTGGTGATGAAGCATTAAAGAAAGCGAATGTTTTATCAGGAGGAGAAAAGGTAAGATGTATGCTTGCGAAAATGATGATGCATGATGCAAATGTATTAATCTTTGATGAACCTACAAACCACCTTGATCTAGAATCTATCCAGGCATTAAACCAAGGTTTAATGCGTTTCCCAGAAAACATTCTATTTACTTGTCATGACCACCAGTTTGTTCAGACAATTGCGAATAGAATTATCGAATTTACTGCAGAAGGTACAATTGATCGTCTATCAACATTTGATGAATATTTAGAATACAAGGACACACTTGAAGCATAAGAGCGGATTAAACCGCTCTTTTTTTATTCTCAAGGCTAGGTTCTTATACGATGAGTATCTTAATACCTGTATCATCCTATAAGGCTTAGAAAACGCGTTATTGAAGTTTAAGAATTAACTATGAAAACTATTTGAGATATCTCTCGCATTTAATACTAACCTATAAACATCTATTTGTATGATGTCATCTAATAAACGTTCTTATCCAATATGATACACGCTCGTCACTGACATTAATTACTGGAAGTATGCAAATGCGCTTTTAGATGTTTTAAAAAAGGACAAGATGATATATTGTTATTAGGAAGAGATACTTTTGATGACAAGATTTACATTAAGAATACAATGCTCTTTCTAAAAGTTATCACTGAAATGATACATGTATTGTGACTTAAATATTTTATAAGAGCATAAGATTATGGATTTTGATTTTAAGTTAATAACAAATATCATTAATAAAATTCGAGTAAACTTCTTATAATTTTTTTGTAAAGAATAGTTTTTTTAAATACCCACTTTCCACAGGTAATTGTCAAAATAAAAAAGGACTGTTTCAATTTCAATGGTATTAAGTTAAACAAAACTAATACCATCAGGTAATTAAGTTAAGGTGTCAGCTATATAAACGGCAGACACCTTTTCTGCTATTACTAAACACAT
>OCHG01001208.1_pt1 | contig 17602 bp, 17 predicted proteins | sample 1538801 | NCBI WGS metagenome assembly OCHG01 (sample SAMN04571727, study PRJEB22368) | human gut metagenome | biome: human gut; material: stool | host: Homo sapiens | place: Luxembourg | collected 2012-09-20 | reverse complement strand
AAAAAAAACTAATACCTATTGAAAACTTAAAAAGGGGGCTTTGTGAAAAGACCCCTTTTTTATTTGCTGCATAATGGTTCTTCCGGTGTTAAATTTCACCTATTTATTGGTCAATATGTAAGATTTCTGTATTTATTAGCTTATATTAGCAACTTTCTTTTAAGTTAATGCTTAACTTTGTTCCCTCATAAAAATAGCGGTGAAAAGAATGAAGACAAAATATATCAAGTCGTTTCTACTATTTTTGTTATTAGGATGCTGCATTTCGGTGTCAGCCCAAAATATACAAGGCGTTGTAACAGACTCATTGACGAATGAACCCATACCCTACTTGTCAGTCTTTTATGAAGGAAAAGGCGTAGGAAGTATTACCGATAATGATGGAAATTATAAGGTCGAAACCCGTAAAGGCTGGAATAAACTCACCTTTTCGGCGGTGGGATATGTAACAAAAGTGGTGAATATAATTCCCGGCGTCACCAAGAACCTGAATGTGAGGATGAGACCGGATGATATCATGCTGGACGAAGTGGTGGTGAAGCCCAAACGAGAGAAATACTCCCGTAAGAATAATCCGGCAGTGGAACTGATGAAGAAGGTGATCGCTCATAAAAAGAATAATAAGCTGAGCGAGAACGATTACTATCAGTACAATAAGTATCAGAAGATCACGATGTCACTGAATGATGTGACTCCCGAGATGCTGGAAAAAGGCATGTATAAAAAGATGCCTTTCCTGAAAGACCAGATTGAACTTTGCGAGGAAACCAATAAATTCATCCTTCCTATTTCGGTGGACGAGACCGCTTCGCAGAAAATTTACCGTAAACATCCCAAGAGTGAGAAGACCATTATCAAAGGAATGAGCTCTACGGGGGTGAACGAGCTGTTTGCAACGGGAGATATGCTGAGCACGGTGCTGAAGGATGTATTTACGGATGTGAATATTTACGACAATGATATCCGTCTGTTGCAGTATCCTTTCATCAGCCCTATTTCGTCCAGTGATGCCATCTCTTTTTATAAGTTTTACATTATGGACACCACATTCGTGGACAAGGACAAGTGCTTCCATCTCACCTTCGTTCCCAATAACTCGCAGGACTTCGGTTTTACGGGGCATCTTTACGTATTGGCCGACTCGTCTTATACGGTGAAGAAATGTACAATGAACCTGCCCAAGAAATCGGGGGTGAACTTTGTAGACAATATGGATATTATTCAGGAGTTCGAGCAATTGCCCAATGGGGAGTGGGTGTTGAAAACCGATGACATGATTGTGGAGATGACCTTGATGAAGATCATGCAAGGATTCCAGATACGAAGGACTACCCGTTATTCCGATTATGCCTTCGATGAGCTTCCGCAGCAACTTTTCAAGCGTAAGGGGGCCGAGATCAAAGAGGCGGACGCCATGATGCGCGGAGACGATTTCTGGAATCAATACCGGCCGGTTCCGCTTACGCAGACCGAGAGTTCTATGGATATGCTGGTGAAGCGTCTGGAACAGATGCCGGGATTCAAATATGTGATTTTTGTATTGAAGGCGTTTATCGAGAACTTTGTGGAAACCGGAACCAAGGACAACCCCAGCAAGGTGGATATCGGTCCGGTAAACACCATGATCTCCAATAACTATATCGACGGATTGCGTTTGCGTATGAGCGCGCAGACCACGGCCAACCTGAATCCGCATCTGTTCTTCAAGGGATATTACGCTTACGGATTCAAGGATCATCGTTCCAAGTATATGGGTGAGGTGGAATACTCTTTCAACAAGAAGGAATACCTGCCGCGCGAGTTCCCGAAGAACTCCATCACGTTCAGCTATCAGTATGATGTGATGTCTCCCACGGATAAGTTCCTGAAGACAGATAAAGACAACGTGTTCGTATCTTTCAAGACTTCTACGGTAGACCAGATGTCCTACGTGCGGAATATCGCCTTGAAGTATGAGAACGAGACACAGTTTGGCCTGAAGACCACGGTGGAAGTGAAACACAGCACAGACGAGCCTACCGGCGGTCTGGCCTATATAACCAATGATGACCAGAAAACGTTGGTTCCTGAGATTCAGACCATGGAAGCCTCCCTGGCCTTCCGTTACGCTCCGGGTGAGACATTTGTCAATACCAAGCAACGCCGTATTCCGGTTTCTTTTGACGCTCCGGTATTTACGCTGTCGCACACGGCCGGTTTCAAGGGCGTGCTGGGCGGAGAGTATAACTATAACTTGACAGAGATCGGGCTGTACAAGCGTTTCTGGTTCTCGTCATGGGGTAAGATCGACATGTTCGTGAAAGGCGGTGCGCAGTGGAACAAAGTTCCGTTCCCGTTGCTGATCATGCCGGCGGCCAACTTGTCCTATATCCTGCAGCGCGAGACTTTCAACTTGATTAATAATATGGAGTTCCTGAACGACCGTTACGCCTCTCTGGATGTATCGTGGGATTTGAACGGTAAGATTTTCAACCGTATTCCTTTGCTGAAAAAACTGAAGTGGCGTGAGGCTATCGGCTTCAAGATGCTGTATGGTCATTTAACCGACAAGAACAATCCGATGAAGCATCCGGGTGACAGCGAGCTCTTCCTGTTCCCGACCCGTGACGGACGTCCTACCAGCTTTGTGATGGACCCGAAGACCCCGTACATGGAATGCTCTGTGGGTATTCACAATATTTTCAAGATATTGCACATAGACTATGTCCGCCGTCTGAATTATCTGGATCATCCCGATGCGAACAAATGGGGCGTGCGGTTTATGGTGATGATGACGTTCTGATGCAAGGAGAGCTCTCCGATGGAGTGTGAAATGAAGAAACCGAGGTAAGAACTTGTATCGTTCAAATAAAAAGTTTATCTTTGTTCCTATCTCAATATAAAGATATTTAATGATGGAATTGAATACTTATCGGCTTAATTCATTAGAAAAACCTACGGATGCTCAACTTCATGCGCTGATGGAGCAGGTTGCGATGTCTGCACGTGAAAGTTCTCGTCATGCAGAGTTGGAATTGAAACATAGAATGCAGGCTGTAAAAGAATTGTTAAAAGCGTATAGGTCAGAGAAGGCTGAAAAAGATAATTAAAAATATCTTCTGATATTTTCTTATCAAAAGTAAGTTTTCCTATTTTTTAAGCGCTTTTATTGTGTAATACACAATTATAGTGTATCTTTGTGCCCTCAAAAAGTTTCTAAATTCCTTTTATATAAAGGGTAAAGAACCTTTTTTGAGGGTATAAACATGTCTATAAAAAGCAGACAGAAAAGACGTCTTCGGACGAAAGAAACAACAAATAAAAGATTTCAGAAATACAAAATGAAATCTGTGTAAAAAGCTATTTATCAGCCAGTTATAAACACTGTGCTGATATGGTCTTCCAGTATCGGTCAGCGTGGATTTCTGACGATAAATCTCATGAAAAAGCTATCCCATCAGTTTGATAAACCGAAGCGTTCTGTGGCATCTTCCGAAGCATTGGAAGCTTTGCGGAATAACAATGCCGTGCGTTGGTATGTGTTGTCGCTTCCCGACTGTCATCGGGGAGGAGTGCGCGGTTTGCAACGGGAACAGGACCGCCGCATACAGGCAGGCGAGCCCTCATTCGGCTTTTTTGCTCCTTCCTATCAGGAAGTGAGGCGTATAGACGGCAAATTCGTCAATACCCAGCGTCCCTTACTCTTCAACTATGTATTTGTCCGTGCCTCCGAGCGTGATGTTTTCCAACTGATGCAACGTTTTCCTGTACTCAGTTTCCTGCCTCGGGTGAGGGAACGGAAGCGGGAGTATTTTCCCTACCTTTCCGATGCCGCAATGGAGAATTTGCAGTGGGTGGCCCGTTCTTATTCCAATACACTTCCTGTTTATATACCCCAGCCGGATGGTTTGCGCAAGGGCGACCGGATACGCATTACCGAGGGACGGTTTAAGGGGGTGGAGGCGACTGTTGTCATTCAGCCGGGAGCCGGGCGAAAGGATGTGATGGTATGTGTGGAGAACTGGATGTGGGTTCCGCTGCTGCGTGTGATGCCGGGTGAGTACGAGGTAATTGCCCTGAATGATGAGGACAAGCATGTATATACCCGTCTGGACAATGACTGTATGTTGAATGGTTTGCACAGTGCTCTTCAGCGTTATCACAGTGCGGAGGGGGTGAATGAGGAAGATCGTTCCCTGGCTGCCAGGGCGTTGAAAGAATATGGCAATCTCCAGATGGATACGGATGTGATGCGTTGCAAGCTTTATGCCATTTTGCTGCCGGCTTATACTATATTGGGTATGGAAGAAGAGGCGGCAAAGTTGGTTGGCGTTATGCAGACGATGCTTCCTCTCGTCAAGGCGGAGCAGTCGCGTGCACTTGCTGTGGTTACACTTTATGGTTGTACGGATAGCAGTATCTATTATCATTTGGCGCACGAGGCGGTTGATCCGTGGAAGAAAGAGGAAAAGCCGAAAAAGAGTAAGCAGCAGCTGATCAACCGGTTGGATGATTATGATCGGTGGTTGAGGCATTGAAATGGTATTGTAGCTGGTAAGAACAGTGTTGTGAATTAAAAACAGGTTGAATCGCTAGGATAAGTGAAATATAATTTGTTCTTTTGTGGAATATAAAAGCTAAAGAATATGAAATCAGAACCTTTTAACCCAGTCCTGTTACACTTGTTAAAGATGTTTTCTTATGCTAAAGACGAGCGTGCCTTGGAAGAAATACGTAAATCTTTGACAGCCTATTTTGCTCAAAGAGTAGAGGAGGATATGGATAAGTTGTGGGATGAAGGTTTGTGGGATCAGGATAAGAATGAGGCTATATTGAAAGAACATTTGAGAGTGCCTTATAATGATTGATATAGTATTGGATGCTAATTGTCTGATTTCATATATTTCGTTAAAAAGCTGTTCAATGAATACGTTGAAAGGCTTAGGTTCTGATATTAAGTTAAGATCAATAAAACAAATGTCTGCTTCTTTACTAGCTGATGATGATGTGCCAGATACTCTTCTCGATTGGACCTCAGAATTTGCAGGACAATGGGAAGATGATCGTACGGCAGATGAGGTTATTGAGGATATACGTGGTGCAAGGACTTCGAATAGGGAAATACAACAATGAAAATCATCAAAGCATTTGCTTCCCTTTTGCTTTCTTGACCTTATTCTAGTGCATTCAGTGCCAAAATAACAGTTATATATTTATAATGGCGAAATCAGTAAAAGCGAATTATCTATTTAATCTGATAAATTCCGCTTCCCAACTCTTATTTCCACTCATTACTTTTCCTTACGCTTCTCGTATAATGATGGCGGATGGTATAGGACAAGTGAACTTTTTTCAATCCATTATTTCCTATATCAGCTTGTTCACTTGTTTGGGTATTCCGATGTATGCTATACGTGAGGTAGCTAAAGTACGGGATAATCCGGAAAAAATGACACGGATTACAGTTGAAATATTATTGTTACATGCCTTTCTTACTCTTTTGGGTTATATGGCTGTTGCTGTCATTTGCTTGACGGTAACTAAGGTGCAAACCGATATACCTTTGTTTCTTCTGCTCAGTGCCACCATTTTTTTTACGGCGATAGGTTGCGAATGGTTTTATCAAGGAATAGAAGATTTTAAATATGTTGCTATTCGTGGGATGGTAGTAAAGACCATCTCCGTTATATTACTGTTTCTGCTGGTAAAGTCAAAAGAGGATATTTTATGGTATGGAGCTTATTCTGTTTTAGGCGTACTGGGAGGAAATATTTTTAATTTTGTCCGTTTAAGAAAATATCTGCATAAGGATATGATTGAATTTAGGGCGTTGCATCCTTTCAGTCATTTAAAACCGGCTATACATATTTTTGCTTTTAATGCCATTGTTAGTATTTATCTTCAATTAAACAATGTATTATTGGGTTTTATGAAAGATGCTGAGGCTGTGGGATATTTTACGGCTGCAACTAAAATTCTAGTCATAACTATGAGTCTTTCTAGTTCTTTGGGAGCGGTAATTATGCCACGCACTTCCAATTTGATAGCTGAAAATAAGATGGATGAATTTAAGGTCTTGATTCAGAAATCATACGATTTTATTTTAGCTTTGGCAATGCCCTTGACTGTGGGATTGATATTTACTAGTCCTAGTGTTATTCTATTGTTAAGTGGTGAAAGTTTTGCTCCAGCTATATTAACTTCACAAATAGTAGCTTTGAATATTTTAATGGTAGGCATTTCGGGTGTAATGGGGCTTCAGGTGCTTTATCCGATGGGTAGAATAAATATTGTTATTCTTTGCACATTTATAGGTGCGGTAGTGAACGTGGTGTTGAATGTATTACTGATTCCTGTTTATGGACATAATGGTACGGCAGTGGCTTATATGTTGGCGGAAGTAGCTGTTACTGTTTCCATGTTCATTGTTGGGAGAAGGTATATTCCTATTCAGTTTTTTAAGAAAGAACATTTGCATTATGTGTTAGGAAGTGTTGTGATGGGAGGCTGTTTATGTCTTATATCATTATTGCATTTAAATAGTATTGCTACTTTGCTTTTGATGATAATTGTTGGTGTATTTGTATATGCAATTATATTATTGTGTTTGAGAAATTTTATCGGAATGACATTGTGTGGTTTGATAAAGAGGAATTAGGTGAAATAAGATTTTGAATTTAATAATGAAGTATAAAATGTTTTGATTTTATTGGCAATTAGCAATTGAGAAAAATGAAAAGAGCAATAGTTGAATATGATTATATAAGAGCTGTTGCAGTATTACTAGTAGTACTTGGACATTGCACTTATTATAAAATAGTGACTTTAAATGGAGGAATTGATTATGGTATAAATTCAGAACAATCCATGGTTGGTAAAATCCTAAGTCTAATTACATTAACACTTTATGCCTTTCACATGCCTCTTTTTATAGCTTTGAGTGGAAGTTTGTGGGCGGTAATTATTCAAGATAAAGGTACTCCAACATTTAAATCTTTAATTAAGAATAAAGCTAATCGTCTTTTGCTACCTTTTTTGTTTGTTACTCTCTTTTGGTCAATGCCATTAAAATATTTATCTGGTTATTGGCACGGCTCTTTTCAAGAAATAGCTTGTCAAATATTCTTGGGGCAAATTTTAATGTTTGGTAGTTATAATTCTCATCTTTGGTTTCTCCAAGCTCTTTTTTTCATATTCATTTTGGCTTATTTTGTGGAAAAGTTTAATTTAAGGGATTATAAAATTCTATTTTTTACTATATTGCTTTTAATTTCGCTTATAGCCAAATATATTGAATCTTCTCATCATATCTGTTTTTTGAATATTCAGACAGCTTTTGTTTATTTTGTGTGGTTTTATGTCGGATTTTTCTTTGAAAAAAAACGTATACTAATTAATAGCTATATAAAAGAATATATAGGTTGGAGGATTTTATTAATTATTTGGATTGTTTATCCTGTAATGGTTTTTTGTAATACCAAATTACCTCATAATTTATGCTATTTTTCTTATTATCCTTTGGCCATTATCGGGATATCTCTTACGTATATTGTATGTTACAAGAGCTTATTGATAACTCCTGTTCGTTATATGAAGTACATTAAACAAATTAGTGCTAATAGCTATGGGTTATATCTTTATTCTGATCCAATTAATTATGTAATTATTTATTTTATATCTGTATATTCTTTATCTGATTTGTTTGTCTTTAATTCTTTTACAATTTTTATATATATCATCAGATTTTTGATGAGCATAGCAGGTGCGTGGGTGATAATAAATATAATTAGAAGGTGTAAAGGATTCAAATAAAAAGTTTTTAGATATATCAATTAGGTATAGACTTATATTATTGTGGGAAAATTATGGGTGATAATATAAAAATAGCAGCAGTAGTAGTTACTTACAATAGGTTGGATTTAATGAAGAAATGTGTTAATGCTCTTCGAAAGCAATCTAGAATATTAAATACTATTTTTGTAATTAACAATAATAGCACAGATGGCACTAAAGAGTGGTTAGATAGGCAAACTGATTTGATTGTTATACATCAGCCTAATGTTGGAGGAGCCGGTGGCTTTGCAAGAGGTATTGATGAAGCATTTAAAGCTGGTTACGATTGGATTTGGACAATGGATGATGACGTAAATCCAACTCAAACTTGCTTAGCTGATTTGCTAGCTGCTATGGAAGCAAATACGGGTATATTATGTCCTTGCCGGAAAATGAAAGATAAGTTTGTTCTTGGTGAAACCTTAACATTTAATTTAACTAATCCGTTTTTTCCTTTAAAGACTTTGCTTTTACCCCAAAATATAAAAAGTACTCCTATAGATATTGAGGGTATGGCTTTTGAGGGACCTCTTATATCAAGAACTGTCGTTGAAAAAATAGGACTTCCAGAAAAAGGTTTATTTATATTTTGGGATGATACTGATTATTCTTATCGAACAATTTTAGCTGGATTCAAAGTTAGATATGTGCCTAATGCTATATTGAATAAGGAAGATTTGTCTGTCGGTGGAATTTCTATGAATACCTGTAGTTGGAAAGTTCCCTACGGATTGCGTAATTTGGTGTATTTTTCTCATACTTATGGTAAAAATTCTTTTTTTCGTAATGTATATCCTTTCTTTGTATGGATTAGATATATGTTAGGATGGATAAAGCATATCTTAAAAAAAGATGGTTATTATAAATGGAATGATTGGAATATGATATGGAATTCTTATAGAATGGGAATTAATAAGATATTAGGTAAAATCTGAAATGAATACTACTTGGGGTAACTTAAAATATGTACCAAAAACATCATGGTTGTTATGGTGTATGATATTTTTATTTAACTTGTGGTCTTTTTCATGGGTCGATTTAAAAACATTTCAGTATATACATCTACTAATTATTATATTCTTCTTAATCACGTTGCTTAAAAAAAGAATAGAAAAGAACTCAACTATTTTTTCTCATTGGATATTGCTTTTTATGGTATTACCATTATTAAGTGTACCAGCTTGTAAAATATTGAACAATCAACCTATAATAGATTCGTTAATTGTATATAGAATGCATTTGGGATGGTTGATGTATTTTGTTTTATCAATAAAAAAAACAACGGAAAAACAATTGGTTTATGTGGTTGTTTGTATGGGGCTGATTTATGCATTCATTGTGTTGTTACAGCAAATAACTTATCCATTTGCTCCTTTTGGAGAAAGAACTTTGGGAACAGCTTATGCCAATCGTTTTGAAGATGGAGTAGAGCGTCGGTTTGGTTTTTATCGTTTTGCAGTAGGGGGATATGTTTTTGCTGTTTTTGCTTTATTACTTTATTTTGCTCATCAGTGGAGGACCAATAAAATTATTGTTATATTGTTGTTCTTTTCTATTATTGCAACAGGAAATAGGCAAACAATTGTATCAACATTAATTGCTATTGTTTGTTATTATATACTTAATGTAAGAACAAGAAAAAAATATTTTTATATATCAATATTGCTCATACTTGCCCTGTTTGTTTATAATTGTGTAACTAAAATTGGAGGAATCTTTGCCAATGTATCTGATGATTTAGAAGAAGGAAGAATGCATTCTTATATTTATTATTATAATGAAATTACTAATAATTTTGTATCTTTTTTTTGTGGCAATGGCTTACCTAGTGCACATTCTATGTATGGTCAAATAATTCCATATTTTATGGGAAAACCTGTAACTCCTTCTGATATTGGTATGTTAGGTACTTGGTTTTATTGGGGTGGAGTATATGTGTGTACATATTTATTTTTTATTATTCGGCTATGTATGAATAAATATTTAGATCATTTTTTGAAAGCTTATGCGCTATTTTTTCTACTAACTATTTGGGTTTCTACTCCATTATGGGAAATATGGGGAATGGCATTTCAAGCAATGTTTATTTATTATTGTGAGTTAAATATTCGAAGAAATAAAAATAACATACGTAAGTCTTTCTAGAATTTTTAGCTATTACATTCTTAATGTTAGATTATAAAGAACTTCAGTCAAAAGTTATTGACTTATTACGTTTTCCATTGATTGTGGCTGTGGTATTTATTCACGGAGTAGGAAAAGATATATTCAATAATTTTAATTTCATTCCATCCAATGATTTTATATTATTGACAAACTTAACGACAAATGGTATCTGTCGGATTGCTGTACCTTTATTTTTTCTTATAAGTGGCTATTTGTTTTTTGCAAAAAAATGGAACATGAGAATATATAAGGAAAAACTAAAAAGGAGAGTACATTCTTTATTAATTCCATATCTTCTGTTTAATTTGATAGGATTGATTATTATTGGAGCTTTTCAATTGATCGTTCCTGAAATGATTAGTGGAAATTATAAGACAGTTCCTGAATATGGATTGATTGATTTTTTACTTGCTTTTTGGAAAATGGACAAAATGAATATCCCGTTTGTTGCTCCGTTATGGTTTATACGTAATTTAATGGTTGTTATGCTTCTCTCTCCCTTGATTTATTGGGGAATCAAAAAATTAGGAGGGTGGTTTGTCCTTTTATTCCTCATAAGTTGGTATGTGAATTTTTATACTTTTGCAATACCTGGAACAATGTGTTTAGCTTTTTTCTCATTGGGAGGATGGTTGCGAATAAGCGGGAAAAATATGGTGGAAGTAATAATACCATATCGTAAATATTCTTTTATTATTTATCCAATTCTGTTATTAATAGGTGCTTTAACTCCTGTTAATTCTCTACTTGATATCATGACAGACAATGCAGCCATCTTATGTGGTATTGTAGCATCAGTAGGGGTAGCCTCATGGGGAGTGGAGCATTATAGTTGGAAAATACCTGTATTGTTTACATCGGCTACGTTTTTTGTGTATGCAGCACATGTTCCTTATATTGGTCAATTTATTAAAATTCTTTTAAAATTTATTCCAAAATCGATTCCATTTATGGAATTTGATGTGATAGCATGGTTAATGCATCTCATTGTGCCTATAATCTTTATTAGTCTTTTGATTATGATTTATCATTTATTAAAGAAGATTTTTCCTCATTTTACTTCTTTATTAGTAGGAGAAAGAAAATAGTAATGAATTATAAATGCTGTTCATCAATATTTCTTTTGTGTTGACCGAAATGACCAATAATACAGTATAATAGATGTTGTTGATATATTTTAAGTATTTCTGAAATACTGACTCTTTTATTACTTCTATTTGTGTAATAGAAAAGTTAAGTTAGAATATTATTGTATGAAGATACTATTTTTCAATATTGGACCAGCTAATCCTTTATTAGGTGGAGTACAGTCTGTAACGCATTATTTAGCTCATTATTTTAACTCATTGGGGCATGAAGTATATATTATTTCTATCTATCGAACTTCAGATTATTTAGATGATATTCAATTCTATTTGCCAGATCAGAAAAGAAGTGATAGTGATGCAAATAAACAATTTCTTATGGATTTTATAAAGGAAATGCATATTGAAATTGTGATAAACCAAACTTGTTTGGACCCTAAATTATCTGTGTTTTTACCTGTTATTAAAAAAATGAGGGTTCAACTTGTTTCAGTATTTCATACTCAGCCATATGGTATATACGGAATAAAAGCTTTTCCTAAAATTTGTAATACTATTAGTGGGGAGAAGATAAGAAATTTGGTAGATGCATTTATGCATTTTGCATTTAAGTTGAAATATGGAAAATATTTGAAAAGAATGCTGCAATATAGTGATAAATTAGTGATGCTTTCAGATAAATTTATAAATGAGTTTTTATATTTTACAGGGAAAAAATATGCAGAAAAGGTGTTATCTATTTCTAATCCTGTAACTATTGATGGAATATTTAGTGGAAAAAAAGAAAAAATGGTTCTTTTTGTGGGAAGAATCAGTCAAGAAAAAGGTGTAGATAAAATCTTAGAAGTATGGAGTGGAATATGCCATGAAGAAAAGTATAAAGAGTGGCAATTGGTGATTATAGGGGACGGTGAAAAAAGAGAACAATTGGAAAAGTATGCAATAGATATGAAACTTATTAACTATTCATTTGAAGGTTTTCAAAAGCCTGATGGATATTACGATAAAGCAAAGATTTTTTGTATGGCTTCATCATTTGAAGGCTTTGGATTGGTTTTGGTGGAGGCAATGTCATATGGCGTAGTACCAATGGCATTTAATAGCTTTCCTAATTGTTCAGATATTATAGATGATAACAAGAATGGGATTTTAATTACTCCTTTTTCAATCAATGAATATAGAAAAAAAATAATAGAACTTATGGAAAATGATAAGAAATGGATGGAAATGTCTGCTTCTTCTATAAATAAGAGTAAAGAATATTCTATTGAATGCATAGGCACTAAATGGCTAGATTTGTTTTATTCACTTTTAAATAATAAGGAACTTGTCAATGGGGAATAAATTTTTATATACACTATAATATGGTAATTAGAGTATTTGGTGATTTGGTAATAAACAATCCAGAAACGATAGAATTGGAATTAAAACTCAAGAGAATTTTGGAAGAGTCGGATTTTAATATAGTTAATTTTGAGGCTCCTGTTTATTGCCATAAAGCAAATAAAATGCAAAAATCAGGGCCTAGCCTTTACCAGTCGAATAAGACTCTTGCTTGGTTGAAAGATAATAGTTTTAATATTGTTTCTCTAGCTAACAATCATATAATGGATTATGGTGAGGAGGCTTTTGAAGAAACCATAAATAGGTTGGGTGGAATACATCATGTTGGTGCAGGTGATTGGGAAAATGCGTATAGTCCATTAATATTAGAGCAAGATGATGTTACTGTTGCTATTTTTTCTATGGCAGAACTTCAATTTGGAATATTGTATGAGCAACATGATAAATATATGAAAGGAGGAGCTTGGATAAATCATCCTTCTGTAAATAATATAATAAAAAGAACAAAGAAAGTTGTAGACTATGTGATAATGATAGCCCATGCAGGATTGGAAGATGAAGATATACCTTTGCCAGAATGGCGTGAGAGATATAGGGAATTGATTGATGTTGGATGTGATGTTATAATAGGCGGTCATACTCATATGGTACAAGGCTGTGAAATTTTTAAAGAAAAATTAATTTGTTATAGTTTAGGAAATTTTGTATTTGAAAGGAATCTTGCTAAAAAAGATTCTTGGTGTATTGGTGAATTTGTGTCACTTTCATTATCTCGTAAAGGAATTGAATATAATATATTCGGAACTCGTTTTTTTAATAATCGGGTTGAACTAATATCTGATGAATATTGGAAGGAAAAACTTGATTTACTGAATAAAAAATTAGGAGAAGGTTATGAGAATGAGATTAATAGAATATGTATCAAAAAGATGGATGCTTATAACATGCTTTTTTCTATGGGAGGATATATTTATCCTAATAGATATTTATGGAAATCAATAATTAGATATTTTTTAAGACGATGTGACAACATACATGTGTTAAATAATCTTCAATGTGAGTCTCATCGGTGGACTATAATGAGGGCTTTAAGAAAGAAAAATGGATTGTAGCTATATCATAATTTGATTTTTATGGAGGTTGAAATAGTAAAAATATATTTGTGTTGTATACTTGAGTTAAATAAAGTTACTTGGGATAAGCTGTGCTAATGGTAATCTTGCTGCTATTTGAGAAAAATTTTATAGAATATCATATTAGAAAAAGGATATGTATATGATTGAATACAGGAAGATCTGTAGAGGCGAGAAGAATAAGATAGAGAATTTTTCTAATATGTTGAAAGAGGCAAGGAATGTGATAATTGGTTGCTTATGATAATCAAGGAGAGAGTATTAATAAATCAAATTTGTTTTTGTTGTTTTTTTAACTTAATAATCAAGGTTGGAGCTTTATTTAAAATATGTAAAAATGAACAGGACTTACTTACAGAGATATTTGAAGACTAATTCATCTATACAATGGTTGTATATGAAATATATGCAATATTATGCCAAGAAGTTTTTGAATCATCCTGAAACTTGGAAACAGTGGCAACTAGCTAAATTAACAACCATGCTCAGTTATGCCCAACGGCATTGTGCCTATTATAAGAAACATATAATAGGTGAAGTTAGGATAGATAATTCAATGGAAATAATTAAAAGTCTTCCTTTGTTGGATAAGAATATTGTTCGTCAACAGGAAAAATATATTTATAGTGATGAAATAACTGATAATTGGAATATATGGCTTAATACTGGTGGATCTACTGGTGAACCTTTGCATTTTCCTGCTCTTTATAGAGGTCTGCATGTCGAAGGAGTTTGCCAAATGATGCTTTATATGAAAATGGGGTATCAATGGAAGGATGTTATTGTTTCCTTTAATGGATGTAGAATAAACGAAGAAGACAGGATTAAAAATATCTATTGGCAAATTGGCGTATCTAACTTTCCTTATGGAAAGAAAAACTTTTCTACACTCTATCTTGACAACCAAAATGCGAAGTATTATTGGGAAGAGCTACGAAAGACAGATCCTGCATTTATACGAGGGTATGCATCTGGTATCATGGAAATGTGTAAACTAGCTAAAAAGAATGACTTTATAATGGATTTAAATCTGAAAGGCATTTATTTAACAAGTGAGAACTTTACACAAGAAGAGAAGAATTTTATTAGTTCTTATTTTAAATGTCCTGTTTATGGACAATATGGGCATACAGAATCTTCTGTTTTTGCTACACAAAATCCTGATAATGAATGTTATTATTGCTCTCCTATTTATGGTTATACAGAGGTCGTTGATAGTAAAGGAAATCAAGTAAATGTAGGTGAGTTGGGAGAGATTGTAGTAACAGGGTTTACAGAATATGGTTTACCTTTTATCCGTTATAAAACTGGTGATCTTGCTATTTATGGTGGAGAAACAGATTTTGGTGAAACTATTCTTACACAGCTTTTAGGGCGTGAAGTTGATTGTATATATAATAAGGAGGGGAAAAGGATTTTTCTTGTAGGATTTATTTTCGGAGGTCATATTCGGGCTTTTAACCATATACAGACTTGGCAACTTCATCAGTCTGAAATAGGTAAAGTTGCTATATATATAGTGAAATCGATAGGGTATGACGAGCAAATAGAAAAAGAAGTGAAGGCGCTTTTTACTACCCATGGTTTTGATTTGGTAATCCATTATGTGGATACAATAGAGAAAACCAAACGAGGCAAACAAAAATTTTTGATTCAAGATTTGAAATAATAATTTCCAAGTTGGTATTAGCTTATTATTTTATGAGCTGAAATAAATAATATGGAATATACTCCTGTTATTCTTTTTGCCTTTAATCGTCTAGAAGGATTAAAGGCTATAATAGAATCTCTACTTCAGAATGAAGAAGCAAAACATTCTGTTCTTTATGTTTTTGTTGATGGACCACGTTTCCAACGAAAAGGTGAAGTGGAAAGTGTGGAAAAAGTGCGTGATTATGTAAAATCTATAACAGGGTTTAAAGAGGTTCATTATAAGTTTGCATTGCAAAATAAAGGACTTGGTAATTCTGTTATAAAAGGTGTAACAGAAGTTATCAACCGATATGGTAAAGCAATAGTTTTGGAAGATGATCTTATTCTTGCACCCAATTTTCTTTTTTTTATGAATCAAGGTCTTGATAAGTACAAAGAAGAGACGAGTGTGTTTTCTATTTGTGGATATTCTAATAAAGTGAAAGTGCCAAAAGATTATTCATATGATACTTATTTCTGTACTCGTAGTAGTTCATGGGGATGGGCTACTTGGGCTGACCGCTGGAATAGTGTGGATTGGGAGTTGGAGAATTTCGATAAATACCACATACTGAAAAAAGAATTTAACCGATGGGGAGGTTCCGATTGTTGGAAGATGCTGAACGATTGGAAATGTGGAAGGAATAAGTCATGGGCTATTCGCTTTTGTTTTGCTCAGTTCTTACAAAAAAAAGTTTCCTTATTTCCTGTTACAAGCAAAGTGCAAAACGATGGTTTTGATGGGAAAGGTACAAACTGTAAGCGCTGGAGTCGTTTTCATTGTATATTTGATAACTCGGCAAAAAAGGAGTTTACATATCCGGAAAATGTGTCTATCCATCCATCCTTATTTCGTTCAGCTATTGGTTATAATTCTATTTGTAAACGAATTATTAGTAGGGTTATGTATTTAGTCTATGGGTGACTTTATTTTAATTTAAAAATATCTAATAGTGAAACCACTGAAAGAATCGACCCTTATAATTTGTAGCATTGTTCGTAATGCGGCTAATGGTTTGAAAAGGAATATTCCTGTTATAAATGCATTATGTAAATATGCTAAGGGTTATAAGATTATTATTTTTGAAAATAACAGTTTAGATAAAACTAAGGCCATTTTAAAGGAGTGGCAATATGAAATTGGACAACAGAATTTTTATTTGTCAATGTATGATGTTAAAAATTCTAATGTTATTCCATCAGAAAAAGAGGTAAATGTTAATCCTTTTTTCTGCAAAGAACGTATTTCAAGAATGGTAGAATTGCGTAATCAGTATATGGATTATATTGCTACTCAAAAATTGGAGGCGGATTATTTAATAATAGTAGATTTAGATGTTTCTCGATTATTTTTAGGTGGAATTCTATCTTCTTTTAAGTTAGCAGAAGATTGGGATGCAATTACAGCTAATGGTTATTCTTTATCTCCTAGTTTTTGTAGACGGTATCATGATACATATGCTCTAACTGAGTGGGGAAAAGAGAATATACCTCAAGATGAGAGACAAATTGTAAAGAATGCTAATAGATATGGACGGTTGAGAAAAAATGATAAATTGGTTCGAGTTTTTTCAGCTTATGGAGGATTGGCTATTTATCGTTTTGAATCAATAAAGGGAATAAGGTATCAGTTATTGCCAAATAATGACAGTAGAGTGGAGATGAAATGTGAGCATTTTAGTATCTATAAGCAGATGGTGGAAAAAGGTTTTAATCGTATTTATATAAATCCGGCTATGTCGTTAAAATATCAAACAGTAAATTGGCGTATTGTCTATAAAACTTTAATACGTTGGTTTGATAATATGATAAATGCTTAAAACGTATAATAAAAACTACAATATTCATGTTATTGAAGTTAAAAAACTTACCCTTGTTGGAAAGCCATCGAGGGCTGACCACTTTGCCTTCCGGCAAACTCCTGATCAACACCATCAATGCCCATTCCTACAACACCGCCCAGAAAGACAAACTCTTTGTCGAAGCTTTGCAGCAGGGAGATGTGTTAATCCCCGATGGAGCAAGTATTGTCAAGGCGTGTCGTTGGCTGAATGCAAGATCCAAACCTACAGAGCGTATTGCCGGCTGGAATCTGTTCGAGTTCGAGATGAACAAGCTGAATACTATCGGAGGAAAATGTTTTTTCATGGGCAGCAGTGAAAAAGTATTGGCATTAATAAAACAGCGTGTGAAAGTGGATTATCCCAACATCGAAGTGGAAACCTATTCGCCACCCTATAAGCCGGAGTTTTCGGAAGAGGACAATCGGGCGATAGTCGAAGCTATCAACAAGGCAAATCCTGATTTGCTCTGGATAGGGATGACTGCCCCCAAGCAGGAGAAATGGGCGTACACGCATTGGCATGAATT
>OCHG01001195.1_pt1 | contig 17847 bp, 16 predicted proteins | sample 1538801 | NCBI WGS metagenome assembly OCHG01 (sample SAMN04571727, study PRJEB22368) | human gut metagenome | biome: human gut; material: stool | host: Homo sapiens | place: Luxembourg | collected 2012-09-20 | reverse complement strand
AAAAGAACCCCGAACCCGTGTTCACGAACGAATATTTCTTGAATAAGGCAAAAGAAATGGAGGCTCTCGGAGCTGACATGATCACGATCAAGGATATGAGTGGTTTGATTAACCCGGCTCGTATTTCCGAGATAATGCAGTTATTCAAGAGCAATTTGAAGATTCCGGTAGACTTCCATACTCACTGTACCCCAGGCTATGGGTTAGGTGCCGTTCTTTCCGCTATTGTACACGGAGTTGACATCGTTGATACCAATATCTGGAATTTCGCAGGCGGTCCTGCTGCTCCGGCTATTGAACTGATTTACATTTTCTGTAAGAAATTAGGTATCGAATTGGATGTAAACATGGAAGCTGTTGCCAAGATCAACAAAGAGTTGTACACGATTCGTAAAGAATTGGAGGCATACGATGCTGTTAAACAATTCCCAAATCCGTTCAACCCGCTTACAGATACACTTCCGGCTAACATTGACAAATTATTCGATGATGCTATCGCTGCTGCCAAGAGTAACAACGAAGAGGCCTTGTTGAAAGCTTGCCATGCTATCGAAGCTTATTTCAACTTCCCGAAACCGAACGAACTCGTGAAGAAAGCCGAGGTTCCCGGTGGTATGTACACCAATATGGTAGCCCAATTAAAACAATTGAACTCCATGGAGATTCTGGAAGATGCCATGAAATTAATTCCGACTGTTCGTTTAGCTGCCGGTCTTCCTCCTTTGGTAACTCCTACCAGCCAAATTGTAGGCGCTCAAGCAGTGAACTGTGCCTTGGACATCAAGAATGGTAAACCGATGTATTCTAACGTATCTAATCAATTCGTGGCTTTGGTGAAGGGTGAATATGGAAAGACTCCGGTGCCTGTTGATCCAGAATTCCGTCTGAAAATTGCCGGTACCCGTGAAGAGATCCCGTATGATACATCAAAATATCAAATGCAAGAAAATCCTGTTTTGACCGAATTCGGTGGGGTAAAATTGGCCGAGAACGAGAAAGAAGTCCTCTTGATGGAACTTTTCCCTGCTGTCGCCAAAAACTTCTTGACAAAACAGAAAGAAGCTCGTTACATGGCAACTCATAAAGCGACTCAGGCACAACAATCCGTTGAAGTTCAAAAAGAAGAACCGATTACCGGGAAAGTAGTTGAAGCTCCAATGCCGGGTAACATCTTCAAGATCCTTGTTAAACCGGGTGATGTTGTAAGTAAAGGACAAAACGTACTTGTATTGGAAGCCATGAAGATGGAAAACAACATTACAAGTGATTACGCCGGAAAAGTAAAACGTATCCTGACTCAAGAAGGAAAATCCGTTACTGCTGGGGCTAAATTGATCGAGATCGAAATCTGATTGGATTAGCAATATAATAAAAGAGGAGTGGTAAAAGTCAATGTACTTTTACCACTTTTTTTATTCTAACAACATACCATAAAAATTTACTCCTGCCATCATGACAGGAGTAATATATTAAAATTCAAACCATTTTTTCTCTCGGATCAACAAGGATTAATATTTAGGAAAACCTATCTCTTCCCCATTCTCTGCGATATACTCGTCCAACGTCTCACAATCAGTATCCTCATCTTCTTCATACTCCATGGAGAGATTGTTTACCCGGGCAAACTGATGGCAGCTCTTGAAATCTGCATATCGTTCCTCAATCTCTTCTTCAAATAACGCAACTCGCTCGGCCTCCGGCATCCCCTCCAATTCCTCTTCATGTTCCTGCAAAATACCCAGAATAAATTCTGCCGCCCAACTACCTAATTCACGTTCCAACACCCAATCAGATGAATGTTCATCCAGTATACGGTATATTTCATGTAAATAGGGAGTATTCCCCCAATCTTCATATAGCTGAATCAGGTCGTCATCTTCCCCATATTCTTCTTTTAGCCTTTCTAACACCTCATTATTCATGTCTCTTGATTTATTGTATTCGACGGCTAAATTAAGAAAAAATATTAACATTACATCGGCCAGGCAGAATTTGGTTCAACCATAGGTTCCAGGCTCAACACGGAATTCGGAATCGGGAAGTACAACAACTCCGGATTATCCCGCCCAACTAATGACGGCACGAGTTCGAACGCTTTGTCAAAACGTACCAGATCCCACCAACGTTTACATTCCGTGGCAAACTCCAATAAACGTTCATGTAAGATAGCAGCATCGTTTTCTTCCTGTGTACCGTTCACGAACTTATGATTTGCATAATTTTCCCCGTATGCTCGCCGACGTACCTCTTCCATTTCAGCAGTAGGATCCTGTTTTAAACCGTTCTTTGCCTCCGCTTTCATTAGCAACACATCAGCATAACGATACAAAATGATGTCATCAACGAAATAACGCACACCGGATTCCACAGTACCACGACATTTCATTGCCATCGTCCCGTAGTAACTGCGACCGCCGTCTTTCGTTTTGTAAATCTCCAGGAAAGTCACATCCCGACGGCTGTCCTCTTCGGAATACTGGGTGCGTAAATGTTTAGAAGGAGAAAGTTCCATCAATCCTCCCCCGGCACCGATCGTCTCCAATATATCCGGTTCTATATCCGGAGACAAAGTAGCAGCCGAAATATGCATCATATCAAAATAGTTGTTGCTTGCTTCCACTTTTTTGTAGTTGATGGCCATCAACACTTCATCATTTCCCTTATTTTCATAAGCAAACACCTCTTTAAAATCAGGTAATAAACGAATACCGCTTATCTGCTGTACATCTTCACAAGCCGTCAGTGCTGTCCGGAAATCAGCCTCACCTCCATTCATCCGACGAGCCGTCCACAAGTAAACATCTGCTTTTAATGCTAAAGTAGAAGCTTTAGACCAATGGTTTCTCCCCGTCTCGAATGCATCAGAAGGAAATAGCTCAAGCGCATCCTTCAAATCATCTTTAATTAAAGTGAACACTTCTTCCAATGTAGCTCTTGCTTTATGAACCGTGGAAGCATCATATTTTTCCATAGGCTCGGTACGTATCGGAACACCACCCCATATTCTAGCCATCGTGAAATACACGTAAGCCCTCATCGCGTGAGCCTGTGCCAACAACAATTTTCGCGTATCCTCGCTAGAAAACGTGATCTCCGGTACTTTGGTCAAAATCAAATTAGCCGCATTCACCACAGAATAAAGTCCTTGCCAGCTTGGACCGAAACTGGCACTCAAATCATTCTCCCGGTACTTCATGTAATTATCTCCGACAATCGCCTCGGATTCCAACGTCTCACTTCGCAATTCGCCCCAAATGAAAAGGTTCTCCACGGATTCTGTCCTCAATTTCACATACATACCGGCCAATCCTCCCTGTGCATCTGATTCTGTTTGCCAAAAAGAGTCACTCGTGATAACACTTGTCGGATCGACTTCCAACAAGTCGCATGCCCCAATGGAAAGACACATTCCCACCCCAAGGGCTATATGATATAACCGTGTTCTTAATCTACACATAATACTTCTGTTTTTCATGGATTAAAGTGTTATAGATATTCCTGTAATAATGTTCCGGGGAATGGGATAACGTCCGTTATCCTGCCCACCTTCTTCGGGATTCAGTCCTTTGAAGTCGGTGAAATAATGAAGATTATTTCCCGTCACGTGAACCCGGACTCCGGCAAGACCTATTTTACGTAACAGACGCTTTGGTAATTCATACGCTAAGGTCATTTCCCGCAAGCAAAGGAAATCACCTTTCTCCACGTAAATATTACAATTTACCGGAAGGTTATAGGATTGATTCCAAATATAACACGGCATAGATGCTTGATCACCCTGTTGCTTCCAAGAGTTCTTGGCCATGTTTTTCGTCAAGTTTCCATCTCCCTGCGAGTTATTATCCATAAAACGAGTGGCATAATTATAAATCTTATGTCCTAGTGTATAGTCAAAACGAACAGAAAAAGTTAATCCTCGAAAACTGAATGAATTGGTAAATCCACCATTCCATGTCGGATAAAAATTACCAAGATACACTTTATCTTTCGAATCAATCTGGCCATTTCCATCCACATCTCTGAATTTGGCATAACCACCGTATTTTGTCTTGTCATTTCCGGGAATTAACGTGTTCACGACCGGATCATTTTGAGCCTCTTCGTCAGTAGCGTAAACACCTTCCAATACATGGCCATAGATATCGCCGACACGTCCTCCCTCTTGCAAGCCACCCATCCAGGCGTAGTCTTTCTTAGAAGGAACCCACACATATTCTCCACCAATACGGTTATTCTCCGCCCCGTTCTCCGGCAAACGTAAAATCTTATGTTTGGTGTGCGTTGCCGTCATGGCCACGTTCCATTGCAAACCGGACCATGCCGGAAGAACTGCTGCATTCACCTCTAATTCGATACCCTTATTCTCCAGACGCCCAAGATTCGTATAAATACTTGCAAACCCCGTTGAAGGAGGTAAAGAAAGAGAAGTGATCAAATTATCGGTAACCCGCCGATAGTAATCAAACAAAATACCTATCCGATTATTGAGTAAACCAATATCAGCACCAATGTCAAAAGTTTTAGATTGTTCCCATTTCAGATCAGGGTTCGGGATCACCGAATTCAAGATAGCAGAAGTGCCGTCATATATATTTCCCACCGAATATTCTCCCCGTGCTTGGAAATCGGACAAACCACTGATATTTCCCGTGACACCGTAACTAGCACGTAATTTCAAACTCATGATGTTCTGTAAAGGAGTCCAAAATTTCTCGTTATGTACATTCCAACCAACGGATATTCCGGGGAAGAATCCCCATTTGTGATCATCACCCAGATTAGATGCCCCATCATAACGAGCGCTGAGTGAAACCAGGTAACGATCTTTATAATCGTAATTTACACGAGCAAAGAAACCGGCAATAACCTGATCACTTTCATCACCTTTTACACTTTTAGCAATAGCCGAAGCATTCAATGTCGGGATCAAATCGGTAGCAGCTCCACTTCCTTTGGCCTCAAGAGTTGATTTTTCTCTACCGAAATAAGAAAATCCTGCTTTCACATCCAGATTATGCGATTCGGCAAATAATTTCTGATATCCCAGGACCAAATCCATCTGTCCTTGCATGGTTTTGTTATAAGATCCCGTGGCTTCCCGCGAATCATTGTAAGTCATGGAACCGTTCCAGTAAGCCGGGATAAATGAATAACCGTCATACGTATATTTATACAAGGATAATTGCGGAGTGAAAGAAAATCCTGGCAAAATTTCCCAATCAGCAGCAATAGAAAGAGACAAATTGTCTTTACTATTTTTCCGCACATCATTTTTCAAGTGATACACGGGATTCCCGATACTCCGGTTTTGTCCCGGAGCTAGCGTTCCATCCTCGTATGTATATTTGGCTGTCGATGGTGTCGTGGCTGACCGATAGAAAATGTCTGCCAAGCCAAATACTTCATTATTGGAAGAAGTCGTGTACATCACTCGTCCGACCACGTTCAAGTTATCCCGCAATTTTATACTCCCGTTCAAACTGAACGACAAACGCTTGTACTTGGTGGTAATCGCGGTTCCTTCGCTATCCATATACCCAAGTCCCGCATAAAAAGTAGACCTTTCATTTCCCCCGGAAACCGTCAAGTTATGCGAATGAGAATAAGCCGTTTGATAAATCAGATCTTGAAAATCCGTATCCTTAAAAATAATAGTCTTAGATGGATCTATCGGGTCAGGCATACTTTCCCAACCTTCATTCAACTTATGTTTGTTTTCTTCTGTTAGATATTGAGTCGTAAAAGAGGTATTTTTAGTCAAATCGTTACCAGTACCAAACCCAAGAGCCGAACCTAAACGATCCATTGCATTGGCATTATACCGGGATGCATAAACCATACTTTTCCGATTCAACTCGATATATTCCCTTCCACTGGCCAAATCGTATTTCGCTCCCGGTTCAGAAACCGTTAGTCCATAGGAATAAGTAGCTTGCACTTTCCCCGGTTTCCCGGTTTTCGTGGTCACGATGACAACTCCATTAGAAGCTCTTGCACCATAAATTGCCGTAGATGCAGCATCTTTTAGCACTTGTATGGATTCTATATCGTTACTATTAATATCTGCCAGATCGGTACGAATGATCCCGTCTACAATGTAAATTGGGGCTGCCCCGTTCATGTTATTAATAGAGGTACCGCCTCGCACAATGATTCGCGGAGCCGCACCGGGTTGACCGGATGTACTTTGCACTTGTACCCCGGATACATTTCCTTGCAGGGCAGTAGCAACATTAGCATAAGGTACATTTTTCAAGGCCTCAGCCGGTAGTTTCGTAATAGATGATGTCACTTTTTCCCTAGCCTGCGTACCAAAACCAACCACGACCACTTCTTTCACTCGAATTCGGGAAGGTTTCATATTAACATTCAACACCTTCTGGTCCGGAGTTAGTTTAAAATCCCGAGGTTCGTACCCGAGAAAAGAGAATTCCAAGGTGGGTTCCTTTTCTGTAAATTCTAGCAAGTAATCCCCGTCAACACCCGTAGTAACCCCATGAGTCGTACCTTTTATCAGGACCAAAACCCCGATCATCGGTTCCCGATTTTCATCTAGAACCCGTCCTTTTATGACACGTTTCCCTTCTTTTTCCCTTGTTGCACGATCTTGTGCATGAGCCGAAAACGCAAAGGTCAAGAAGAGAAACGCACATAAAATTATACTTACAAGCAAACTTCCTGTTTTTTCCATATTGATTTTTTTATATTATCATTTAGTCATTCAAACTGCAAATCACTATTTTATATATTTCTCAAAGATTATACCATATTAAATAAAAAACATTAACCTCATGTTTTTCAAAATCATACAAAACAAATATTATAGTAAAAATGAGGAATTTCCCCACCAAGTTGAGGAAAAATACCACACTTACAAATTCTAGTTAAAAGCCGAAGAACGTATGAAATATTTCTGTAACTTTGAGTGCGGTATAATTCTCCACGAGAAAGCCGATGTGCAATCTTTTATTAGTTTAGTTTTAAACACACATTAATTTGAATATCATGATGAAGAATTTATTACTCATTCTTTGCTTTTTTCCCATGCTGGTATTAGCCCAGGAAGAAGATCAAAGCAAATACATGGTCGGAGCCGTTCCGGAAGTAAACGGAAAAGTAGTTTTCTCACAGGAAATCAACGCCCCAAATCTTTCTAAAGATCAAATTTTTGATGCCATTCTGGCATGGGCGAATACCCGTTTCAAGACAGATAAAGGAAACTGGGGAATGGTTGCCTATTCGAACAAGGAAGAGGGACAAATTGCTTGCTATGGAAACGAATACATTGTTTTCGCTGATAAGACTTTTTCTCTGGACCGGGCAAAAATAAACTACCGGATGAATTTTGTTTGCACTTCCGGTAAATGCAACGTGGAAGTAACCAACATCACCTACCTTTACCCGGAAGACAGCCGGGAACGTTTAGCTGCCGAAGAATGGATTACGGACAAACAGGCGATGAATAAAGATCAAACTAAACTGATCAACCGGATTGCAAAATTCAGAATCAAAACTATTGATTTGGTTGAAAGTTTGAACGAAGGGGCGCAAAAAAGCTTAGGCACACAAAATGCCCCTGTAGCCACAAAGACAACCACAACGCCCCAACAAGTTGCTCCCGTGCAAACCGTAGCCACCATATCTGCCGCCCCGGGAGATGCTTTACAAGGCTACAAACGTATCGCTCCCGACAAGATTCCGGGAAATATTATTAAAATGTTATCCGAGGACTGGATGTTAATCACGGCTGGAAACGACCAGCAGTTTAACCCGATGACGGCAAGCTGGGGAGGTCTCGGAAACCTGTACAACAAACCGGTGACATTCTGTTTTATCAATCCCGCACGCTACACTTATGACATCATGGATAAAGGGGATACCTATACATTAACTTTTTACACGGAAACTTACCGGGAAGCTCTGAATTATTGCGGGCATAATTCCGGTAAAGACAAGGATAAGGTAAAAGAGGCCGGGTTAACCCCGATCACCACTCCTTCCGGTAGCAAGGCATTCTCGGAAGCCTGGATGATTATCGAGTGCCGCAAAATGGTTTCTCAAACCATCAACATTGACGGTATTTCTGACCCGGAACTAAGAAAACAATGGGCCGGCAAAGCTATGCACAAAATGTTTATCGGAGAGATTTTGAATGTATGGGTAAAATAATCCATAATTGAATTACCCTACTCTTATAATAGCTTTGAAAAATCACGATAGCTAATCTATCGTGATTTTCTTTTTTAAATCTTTCTTACCTTTGATCACTTTCACAAAATCAAACGTTATGAACAGGGTTAATTATTGTATTCGTGTAGTTTTATTGCTAGTTACCGTTTTGCTTTTCAATCGGCTTAATGCACAAGAAATACGTTTAAAGGTTATCAATCCCAAAGGCGAGCCTCAATTTGGAGTATACGTGGTCAATCCTAGAAATCATTATTTACTGACTAGCACCGATATTGAAGGGGAATGTGTTATTAAGACCTACAAACTACACCCTAGTGATTCGTTACAATTCCAAGGCATGGGGTATCAAACCGTAAAATACAGTGTGAATGATTTACTTCGCATGAAACGCCTTGTACTTGTTCCCCTGGCATATGAACTGGAAGAGACAAATGTGGAAAAAGGGATCTCAATGAAAGAACTTTTAAAAAGAGCCTCCTCAAAACTCAAGAAACAGGCTCCCGGCCTCGAACCGATATGCAAATATTTTGGTAAAGCCTTATACGAAAAAATTACCGAATGTGAAGAGAATGTAGTAGAATACCGTCGGGAGTACGGTTATTATTTCTCTTCAGGTGATGTTAAATCACGAAACACGTGGGATACGGATTTTCGATCTTACATCGTCCCGTTCCACGTTGCCAGAAGTTACAATCTCACGAACGATGGAAAAGACACGCTTAAACCCACATTCATAACAGACGAAGAAACCCGTTTTGATGTCGGAACTCGTAAAATATTCACGTTTATGCGAAGTATTCAATTATTCGGTCCTTTATTCAGCGACATTCGCAATTACGATATTTATCCCCTAGAATCAGAAAATTCTGACTACCGATTTGCCTTCAAGACCAAAAGTAGCGCTTATCCTCAACGAACACGCCTCACGTGTAAAGGTACTTTCACCATTGACGGGAACCATCATGAATTGAAGTCCATGGATTTTGATTACGTGGATTACCAACTACTCCGACAAGTCCTTTTATCCAAACACCGTAAGGTAAATTCCCCATTTTCAACAAAGGCCAGTCTTTCTTTTGCTTACACTCCGACCAAAGAATATTACATTCGCTCCTGCACGCAAGAGACCACTTGGAAAGATGATCTTGGAGAAAATTTCATTGTACTGGAACAACCCTCCCGAAGTTCTCCTTCTGCCAATCATTTAGTCGAAAAAGAAGCTTTCTACTGTTTCAATTACCAGCAGGTTCCAGCCAGATGGCAGACTGCCCGCATATTATCCAAAATTCACCTGGCACAACGTTATTCCATGGGTACTTACGAGCCACAAGTTTTCCGAGAACTTACACCATTACTGGATAACCGGAAAGCCATACAGGATTTGAATCGATACATGGATATCGAACAACAATTTGAATTGCATTCAAATCGTCCCTACTACGAACAGTATCTTATCATCGGAATTAAAAGTAACAAGATTCCAAGAGTGGATATTCACGGGAAATTGACCTCAAACCGGGAAGATTTGTTCTCCTTGATAAAAAAATTCGAACAAGAAACTGAATAGTTTATTCCGGAATTTCAATCTTTTCGCCTAAATGACGAGGTTGTTTGTTGATAAAAAAATCGACAAATACTTTTACCCGGGCCAACAATTCCCGCATTTGCGTCTTTAGTCCCTCGTAAACGCTCACGTCTTTAGCATTATACCCGATAGCATGTATCCCGTAGTGACGAGCCAGATAGATCGCTCTTTCATTGTGAAATTGCTGAGAAATAACCGTCACGCTATCCTGTCCGAAAATCTCTTTCGAACGTACCATAGAATCGAGCGTTCGCAATCCGGCAAAATCCAGCACCAATGATTCTTTCGGGATGCCTCTATTCACCAAAGAATCTTTCATGGCCTGAGGTTCATTATAATTATGGCGGCGGTTATCTCCACTGATCAATATATACTTAATTTTACCTGACTCGAACAACTCCTCTGCGGCATCAATACGATTCTTGAAATAAGGATTGGTTTTCCCGCCTTTCACCCGGGGAGAAGTACCCAATAACAAACCAACTTTATTATAAGGTATAAATGTCGTATCTCCAAAAACTTTTCCTTCACTGTATTTGGAAATCCGATAATTACAAAATAATATTCCCAGACAACACACGAATACAGGCAACATGATACCATAAAAGAACACACGCCTCACCACTCGCCACCATTTAGGAGTTTCCATCCGGGAAGGGCTGTCTGTTGAAATATGATCCTGCCGTTTTTTCAATACCATTTTTACCTTCTTTCCTACAAAGATACGGATTCAAGTGATATTTATTACCTTTACTTGTCACAATAAAAATAACTTTTATGCTAACCCTTTCTCAACTCTCTCAATTTCTTAAAGATAACCGAACAAATTTTGAGATCATACAACATACCCATCCCATCCTTTCTGGACACCCCCTTAAAATCAACCCGCAAGATATAGTTCGTCTCGTCCGAATTACTATTCTCCCGGATGAATGTTTCGTGTAAATAAACCGATTCGGTTTCCCTCGGTATCTAAAAAGTAAGCAAAATAATCTTTTGATCCCTCACAAGTTTCACAAGGTTCCGTGGCAATCTTTCCCCCGGCCTTCCTCACCATGGCTAAAGATTCATCCATATTTTCCGTATAAAATGAAATCGTAATACTGTTAGAGGTTGGCAGGTATCCTTTTAAACTAAAAATACAGCCGATCGGTTGCTGATCACCGGAAGAAATAAAAGCCATTTTCTCTTCCCCGTATTCGACAATCTCCAGTTTCTCTCCGAAAACCGTCCCGTAAAACTGAACTGCCCTCTCCATGTTGATAGCAGGAATCTCAAAAAAAGCTACGAATGTTTTCATGTTGTATTTATTTTATTGATTAACACAACAAAAGTACTTCCTTATCACCCCTCAATTATTGGAAAAAAGAGACATTCTCTGTTCCGATAAAACTTTTAGTTCCTTCTATACACCTAGAAACCATTCAATACTATCGGCATCCTCGGAAAAACACATTAATTGAAAAAGAGTTGACGAAGTATGACCGGTTAAAGCTTTGATTTCATTCGCCAGATGAGCCGCATCGTAATATCCGGTATGGAAAGCCAATGTTGCCAAATCAACCTCCGGCATTCGATTTCGAAATTCCACGGCATACAGAAAACGTATCACCCGTAAGTATTGTTTCGGCATTAATCCCACGTAAGTCGAAAACACCCGTTCAAATTGCTTTTTACTCAAACAAGCATAACCGGCCAGTTGTTCCACGTTAAACATTCCCCGACACTGTAATAAACGAGTCATGACCATCCGCATCCGATTATTCTCAAATTCATTCCTTCGCTGCAAACGACCTAACAAAAATGTCTCCAAACCATCCACCCGTTCGTCAAAACTGGCAAGATTCATCATTTGTTCTTCCATATCTTTCCCTTCTCTTCCCAACACCTCTTCCAGAGAAACGTATCGGTTTATCAGCTCATTCAGCGGTAAATGCAAAATGTCCCGTACCCCCACAGGGGTAAACACAACCGACATCAGCCCCACCCTACCCGTGGGTAAAATATCTATAAATTCGGTTCGCTGCCCATAAAGTGTCGCCCGAGGATGAGATTCTTCTCCATCGGACAGAATAAGTTTGTACGAATCCCGATAATAAAAAACGATTTCCATGAATCCCTGCGGAGTAAGACGATGCGGCTCGCACGATGGACACACATCCTCAAGATCCAACATCCAATAATACTGGACATATCCGGATAATTCCCGACAAGGCGGTCTGTATTGGTATTTACTCATTCGAGGAGGAATAACACATGAACCAGTGCGTCACTTTTTCACTGTAAGTCTTTGAAATCGGAATATCGGGAACTTTCTCAACTCCAAATTCCAAATAGACTCCATCTTTCTCCCGACGGATTACTTTAACATGCTCAAAATTCACCATATAGGAACGATGGCACCTCAAGACATTCGTCCCTTCAAATGTCTCTTCCATTGCCTTCAAAGTATTACGTAACATGAATTTTGTCACCACGCCTTTATTCAAATACCAAATCTGCACGTAATTATCCGCGGACTCGATATAAAGCAAGTTCGAATGTTTAATTGATAAACGTAATTCACCTTTCTCATCCCGAAAAGCAATAACACTCGCCCCCCCAGTATCTCCCTTCATCTCTTCAAGCATCTGTAACTTCTGCTCCTTATCCCGCCAAGAAAAATAAAGCATTAAAATCGCATAAGGCAATAAAAGGATTAATGACGTGTTTTCTGAGGCCTCCCAAAAAGTTTCCATCACATCCCTCTCCGGCCGTAAAAAACAAGAATAAACCGTGTAAAAAGTAGACAGAAAGAAAATTTCCAACACGATCCAGATACCATACTCTATATAATTAAGTGTATGTTTCCTCGTGTAAAAATACATAATCACACGACTGATCGCCACGGCAAGTACTCCGGTAAGAATGACCAGACTCGAAAAAATGAAAAACTTAAATTCCGATACCGGATACCACGTCAGAGAACTGAAAGGTTTGTAGATATTGATAAAAATCAGATCAAAAAAAGCAGTGAATAATACCAGGCGTATCAAATTTGATTTCTCGTAATAGTAAGCTGGTATTTTTCGGATCAACACGTTCATCTCTCTCTAATTTTTATAAATTTCAAACAAAGATACATTTTTCTCGTAAAAAATTTCACCCCTAAAGAGCAAATTTCATCCCTAAATATGAGATTTTGTCCCTTTAGGTTCAGGTGCACACCATTAATTTTGAAAACAAAGAATTGTGGTGTTTGTTTGTATTAAAATTAATCGCAAGAGCTATGGAAATCTCAACTAGAACAAAACAGTTAAAGGCTATTTTTTCTTATGACAAGAAAGTTATCCTAGAAGATCAACCACTGGAAATTCGTCCTTATCATTTTATCCAGAACATGGGAGTAAATGAAATAGAACAATTTCAGCAATTGCTCCCGACAAATGAATTTTGTTCTATCCCGGACAATAACATTCAGGAGAACAAAAGTTTTTCGTATACCATATTCACGCCTAAAGGATCACGAAAGACGAACCAGGCAATCCTGTTATTACACGGGCTGAACGAACGTAACTGGGACAAATACCTCACTTGGGCAGAATATTTATCCTTAGCCACGGGTAAAGCGGTTATTTTGTTTCCGATAGCTTTCCACATGAACCGTACTCCCGGTAACTGGTATAATCCAAGAGCCCTTATGCCTTGGGTAGCTCGTCGTAAGCAAGAAGTGGAACATCTGAATAATTCCACGTTTGTCAACGTGGCATTAAGTTATCGCCTCTCGGACACCCCTTTGCGTTTTTACATATCCGGAAAAGAGTCCATGTTCAATTTATGGCAGTTATTCCGGGAAATAAAAACCGGACAACACCTCCTGTTTGAAAAAGATTCATCCATAAACATTTTCGCCTATTCCATCGGAGCGTTCCTATCACAGATTCTGATGCTTGCCAACCCGGAACATCTATTGGATGATAGTAAACTATTCCTCTTCTGTGGAGGCTCCATATTCAGCCAAATGGACGGAAGTGCCCGGGATATCATGGATCAAGAGGCGTATAGAAGAGTTAAGAATTATTTTCTGAATGATTTCCTGACAAAAAATGATGAACATCAAACGCTCCCCGTTTTGTATGAAGAGGATTTCATGGAAAAAGCGTTTAAAGCGATGATACGTCCCGAGGTAATGAAGAATTACCGGGAATCATTTTTCGAACGAATTCAAGACCGTCTACGGATTGTCACGCTTAAAAAGGATACGGTAATGCCAACACAAGGAGTTATTGAGGCACTAGGCCCCAAATGTGTTGATACTATATTGGAAGAATTAGATTTTCCGTACGAGTATTCTCATCAAAATCCATTTCCCACCAACACGGGAGCCACACCTGAAATGCTTTATCAATCTTTTACCGGAATATTTAATAAGGTAGCGAATTTCCTGTAACAGACAAAGAGATTTCACACGAACACTTCCCTTAAAACGGAAACAATAAAGGCAACACTAAAACCATCACGATACCCATAATCACCTGCAAAGGTAAACCAACCTTCACGTAATCCATAAATGTGTACTTCCCAGCAGACATCACCAGTGCATTAGGCGGTGTCGAAAAAGGAGATGCAAAACACATACTTGCTGCTACTGTCACGGCAAACAGGAATGGATAAGGACTTACTCCAATATCTAGTGCAGCCTTCAAGGCTATCGGAGCTAAAAGGACTGCTGTCGCTGTATTACTGATAAACATGGTTAACAACGAAGTTGTAAAGTAAATCCCCGCCAACAGGATAATAGGCCCGAAATCACCCAAATAACTGACCAAACCGGATGAAATCATGGCTGATGCCCCCGTTTTCTCCAATGCTAACGACATCGGCAACATGGCTGCAATCAACACGATACTTTCCCAATTAATCGTTTTGTAGGCATCTTCCACATTACGTAAACATCCGGTCAACACCATCAATAAAGCAGCCACAATCACGGCAGCCACGGGAGCCACGGGAATGAAATCGAAAACCATCGCAATAATCATTAGAATCATAATCGTTGCCGCAATCGGGGCTTTGTGGTCCAATGTCACTTTTGCGGCCTCTGCCAATGGTTGACCGACAACAACCCATTCCGATTGCACTTCATTCAAACGGGCAATATCTTTCCACGTTCCCTGTACCAACAAAGCATCCCCCGAATGCATCTTTTCATCTTTCAAATCCTGTAAAAGATATTTTCCGCTGGATTCCTAATATGTTAATGTTATATTTTTCCCGAAAACCGGAGTCTTTTACAGCTCGATTAATCAATTGAGAATTCGGCATCAATAAAACCTCGGCAATACCGATCTCTCCGAACACCATATCATGGGGAACTTTTTCTTCCGAAACTTCTGCCGTATGTGTATCCAATAAATCTAAATTATTATCTTTCGTCAATAATTCGATTTGAGCAAAAGCTCCCAAAACATACAACACGTCACCTATTTGCAAGGAAGTATTCGGGCCTGCCAGTTCCTGATCAATCGTCTTCATAAAAGGATTCTGCGACTTTGATTCTCGCCGGATTTCCAAAATCGTAACATTATATTCCCCGGTTATATTCAATTCGGCCAACGTCTTTCCTCGAAATGTAGAGTCCGATTTCACACCTACCCGAAACAGATTCTGAGCAATTTGGTATTCATAGGCTAAATCTTTTAATGATTTCTTCCGTGATTTATTCTCCGTCTTCTTCTCGCCCTTCTTAACCAGAAACATCCGACTTAAAGGTATCAACACAACAATTCCAATCAATACGCAAATAATTCCAACCGGGGTAAACGAAAAAAATGACAATCCCTCAAATCCTCCCTCTAACAAAGCATTTTGAATCACAAGGTTAGGCGGAGTACCTATCAGCGTCGCCATTCCTCCCATGCTACTCGCAAACGCTAAAGGCATCAAAAAACGGCTAGGACTAACATTCGCACTAACCGCCATACTGACCACAATCGGTAACATCAGAGCCACGGTTCCCGTGTTACTCACAAATGCACCGATGGCAGAAGTAACCAACATGATTAAAATAAAAAGCTTCAACTCGCTCTTACCTGCCAATTGAAGTATTTTACTACTGATCATTTTAGCCAATCCGGTTTGAAATATGGCCCCCCCCACCACGAACAACCCCACCATCATAATCACGATGGAATTAGAAAAACCTGAAAGCGCCTCCTCCGGGGTTAATATACCACATAGTATCAAAAGTACCAACGCACAAAGCGCAACCACATCAGACCGAATTTTTCCATTTACAAAAAAGAAAGCAGATAATGCTAAAATAATCAGTGTTATAACCATAAATTAAACTATTATATCATAAATCACTCTATCGCCCCACCCACAATGTCCATCAACTCGGCCGTAATATTCTGTTGTCTCAACTTATTGTATTCCAATTGCAAGTTTTTCAACAACTTAATAGCATTATCATTTGCCATTTGCATAGACAAGATGCGAGAGGCCTGTTCTGAAGTCTGATTTTCCAGTAGGTACCGATACATCGTGGAATGGATAACCAACGGATAAATCGTCTCCAATATCTCTTCGCAATCCGGCTCGTAAATATATACTTTATTTCGTTCTTTATCTGAAAGAGCTTTCGCTTCCTGAGGTACCCACGGAAGTAACTGCTCCCGACTGATGATCTGTGTTCCCATACTCTTATAATGAGCATAAATAACTTCGACCCGATCCACATCCTTCTCCAAAAAACGATGAATTAATTCATCTGCCAATGCCGTTGCTCCTTCTGCATATTGTTTTTTTTCGAAAAGATCGGGGATCGGCATAACCTCCACCCCCCTCGTTCGTTTTATATCGTTCACGAGCTTTCTCCCCACGGGATAAACGAAAACAGGCGATTTAACCTTACCATCATACTCTTTTAATGTCTCCAATAATTTCTTGTATAATAGCAGGTTAAAAGCGCCACATAAACCTTCATTGCCAGCAAAAATAACAATTGCGACCCGTTGAACCGGACGATCCTGACTTAACGGAGACTGATAATCATTAATTTCACTTGCAATATGATCCAGTATATTTTGCAACTGTTCCATGTAAGGACGGGCATGATTCAATGCATTCTCAGACTTTCTCAACCGGGCAGAAGAAATCATCTTCATGGCTCCGGTTATCTTTTGAGAAGAATGTACCGAATTTATCCTTCCTTTCAATTCACGTGTTGATGCCATAATTTTTACTTTATGAACTAATTAAAAGTCTGCCCCACTTCCGTGGCTACTTCTTCTAATAATTTAGATACATTCTCATCCAGAACCCCCTCCCGCAACGGCTCTAAAATCTCTTTTTGGTATTTGGATCGCAATATCTCCAGAAACATCTTCTCAAACTCGGCTACATGTTTCAAATCCACGTTACGCAACAACCCTTGTGTACCACAATAAATCACGGCAATCTCTTCCTCCACGGGCATCGGTGCATGCTGGGGCTGAATCAATAACTGAGCGTTCTTACGTCCTTTATCGATCACCATTTCCGTCACTGAATCCATGTCTCCTCCAAACTTAGAGAAAGCCTCCAATTCCCGGTACTGGGCTTGGTCAATCTTCAATGTTCCGGCAATCTTCTTCATGGCTTTTACTTGAGCATTACCACCGACACGAGATACAGAAATACCTACGTTAATTGCGGGACGTACCCCTTCGTTAAACAATCCGGCCTCAAGGAAAATCTGCCCGTCCGTGATAGAAATAACATTGGTCGGAATATACGCCGACACGTCTCCTGCCTGAGTCTCGATAATCGGCAATGCAGTTAATGAACCACCTCCTTTGGCAGTGGGTTTCAACACATCCGGCAGATCATTCATCGTCTGTGCCATCTCATCACTGGATATAATTCGTGCTGCCCGTTCCAACAAACGAGAATGTAAATAGAATATATCTCCCGGATAAGCCTCACGCCCGGAAGGACGACGCAAAATCAAAGAAATCTCACGATAAGCGACAGCCTGTTTGGAAAGGTCATCATACACGACTAATGCGTGACGACCACTGTCTCGAAAATACTCTCCGATCGTCGCTCCC
>OCHG01001150.1_pt1 | contig 18451 bp, 13 predicted proteins | sample 1538801 | NCBI WGS metagenome assembly OCHG01 (sample SAMN04571727, study PRJEB22368) | human gut metagenome | biome: human gut; material: stool | host: Homo sapiens | place: Luxembourg | collected 2012-09-20 | reverse complement strand
TCCATTCGCAAATTTGCCTCCCTCTGTTTTCTAAATAATATAACAATCCTACTATTAAAAAAGTTAGGATTTTAATTAATTTTTTTTTCAATTTTAGCTCAATTTTCCCTCAATACCTTTTCTCTTTGTTTTTTGTATAAAATACGGCGAAATCAGCCTGCTCGGACTAAGAAAAAGTCACATGATATGGAATTATAACCGTCTTTGAATAGATAATATGTTCTTACAAATCTCTTGTTCAAAAATGAGTTTTTATCGGGTAGGAGGTAAATAATTATTTTATTTACCGTCCTCCCACACCACCGTACGTCAGACTGTCTAACAATTAAGAAAAATGCTATAATAAAACTATCAAATACAGTATCGTAGGGGGATTCGTTATGGCATATATTGTTGGCACAGATAGATATCAGACAAGAATGATAACCACTTCATTAGACGACTTAATAAGTAAGGATAATTCTGTCCGAGTAATAGATTCTTATGTAGAATCCTTAGATTTAGAAAATCTGGATTTTATAGAGTATAGCGGTAGGAATCGAGGACAATCACCTTATCGTCGATCTGATTTATTAAAATTTCATATCTATGGTTATTTAAATAAGATTCGTTCTAGCCGCGCATTGGAAACAGAAGCAAAACGCAACCTTGAATTAATGTGGCTGATAAACTGCATAACACCTGATCATGGTAGAAGGATATGGTTGAGAAAATGTGACTAGATTGACAAAAACAATCGGATTTGATATTCTGTTTAGGTAAATAATTACGTGGAGGATTCCGTATGAAAATTACTATTAGGGAAATTGCCAGACGTGCTGGAGTATCGACAGCTACTGTGTCTAGAATTATAAACGGTCTGGGTGGATATAACGATGATACAAAAGAAAAAGTTTTAGCGGTTATAGAGGAGACTGGTTATAAAGGAAATGCCTCAGCTCTGAAGGATTATAACCATCCTAAAGTAGATAAATTGATAGGAGTTTTAGTTCCTGATCTTGAAACTGATTTTTACGCAAAAATTATTTCTGGTCTTGAAGAAGTTGCACGTAAACAAGGCTATAGTATATTAATCAGTAATACAGGAAAAGAAGGAAAAAACACGTATGAAGATATTAATGTTTTAAAAAAGCGCAAAGTATCAGGAATTGCATTAGTAGGAACATTTTTGGATGAAATCTTGTATGAAAAACTAGAAAGAACAAAGATTCCTTACATCCTTATATCAAGTACATCATATAAGTATCAGGTTCCATATATTAAAGTAGATAGTTTTCAGGCAGCATATGCTGCGGTTGGTTATTTACTAGCGCAGGGACATACACAAATCGCTATGATTGCAGGTACAAGTAAAAAAGGAATGAGTAACCGTGAGATGGGATATAGAAAGGCAATGGAGGATGCTGGATTGACTGTTAAAGAAAGCAGAATTGCCTATGGAGATTTTAGCTTCCAAAGTGGTAAGACTTGTATGAAAAAACTACTTGATTTAGATAAAGAAATTACGGCTGTTTTTGCAGCAAGTGACGACATGGCTATAGGAGCAATCTCAGCAGCATATGAACGAGGTATGTCTGTTCCAAATGAATTGTCAGTGATTGGTTATGATAATACTAAAGTGGCTGAAATGAGTTATCCTCCTCTTACTACAATTGCACAGCCATTATATGAAATGGGAATCGAAGGAATGAAGATTCTGATAAAATATATAGAAACACATGAAAAACAAAGTAGTGTTGTAATGCCGTTTGAATTGATTGAAAGAAAAAGCGCAGAAGCTTATAATAAGTAAATAACTTGATCAATGATATGAAGAATACCTTTAAGAGGTATTCTTTTTTTGTGACGTTACGTGAATATTTACATGATAACCATTGACAAAAGGAAAAAACATACTTATAATCTAGGCATGTAAGTAAATAAATACGTAATAGGAGGGGCTTTAAATGAATGAAGAATGGAAGAAGAGGACAGTTTATCAAATTTATCCCAAAAGCTTCTGTGATTCTGATGGAGATGGAATTGGCGATATCCGAGGAATAATCAGTAAATTGGACTATTTACAAAATCTTGGTGTCGGAGCAGTTTGGCTTACGCCAATGTATTGTTCACCACAGGTAGATAACGGATATGACATTAGTGATTACTATGAAATTGATAAGTTATTTGGATCAAAAAATGATTTTTTAGAATTAGTTGAAGGAGCACATAAAAGGGATATTCGTATAATTATGGATCTTGTGCTTAATCATACTTCTACAGATCATATGTGGTTTAAAAAGGCTTTCATTGAAAAAGATAACAAATATAGGGATTATTACATAGTAAAACCAGGGGTGAATGGAAAAGAACCTAATAACTGGAAATCTTTTTTTGGTGGAAGTGCCTGGGAAAAAATCGAGGGTGAAGATAATTATTATCTACATTTGTTTGCGAAAGAGCAGGCAGATTTAAACTGGGAATGCGAAGCATTGAGAGATGAACTATCTGATATGATGAAATACTGGGTAGAACTAGGTGTAGACGGTTTTAGACTTGATGTAATTAATTTAATTTCTAAAGATCAGGCATTTCCTGATGATGATACTCTTAATGATATACCAGGTAAAAAGTATTACATAAATGGTCCAAGACTTCATGAATTTCTAAAGGAAATAAATACGAAAATATTTACGCCATTTGATGTTTTAACTGTTGGCGAGACTATGGATGCTTCTGTAGAGGATGCTGTATTATTGACAAGTCCGCAGGAGAAGGAACTCGATATGATTTTTGCGATGGAGCATATGCAAGTAGATTATAAAAATGGTGATCGCTGGAGTGTGCAGGATACAGATTTTCTTAAACTAAAAGATATCCTTTCAAAATGGCAATATAAGATGGAAGAAACTGGCGGATGGAATTCTTTATTCTGGTCTAACCATGATCAGCCAAGGGTAGTAAACAGATTTGGCGATAATGGAAAATACAGAGTTGAGTCAGCTAAAATGCTAGCAACTGTGCTACATATGTTGAAAGGAACACCTTATATTTATCAAGGTGAAGAATTCGGAATGCCTAATCCTGGTTATGAAACAATTGAGGAGTTTGAGGATATCGAGTCTTTAAATGTATATAAGGAAAGAAAAGAACGCGGAATTGAAGAAAGTACTATTATGCAAGGCATTTGCAGACAATCTAGAGATAATGGTAGATCACCTATGCAGTGGAATGCTTCAGAAGGAAATGGTTTTTCTAGTGGAACGCCTTGGATAAAGATGGGAAGAAGTGCTTCTTTAATCAATGCGGAAAATGATTTAAAAAGAGAAGATGGAGTATTTCATTACTATAAAAAGCTACTTGAAATGAGAAAAACTGAAGAACTAGTAAGAGAAGGGAAGTATGTTCGTTTAGAAGAAAATGATCCTTCAGTCTGGTGTTATCTTAGAGAGGGAGAAAAAGAAGCTTTGTTGGTTATTGCGAACTTCTTTGGAGAAAAAACAGAGTTTAAGATGCCAAAACAATGGAATGACAATTATGAAATCACAGAAAAGCTATTGGCAAATTACTCTGATACAGAAATATCAGAGTCTTACATGAAACTAAGAGAGTACGAGACAGCAGTTTTTAGATGTATAAAGAAGAGGTAAAAAAATGACAGCGACAAAAGAAGAGAAATATCTTCAAATTTCAAAAGAGATTGCAGATTATGTTGGAGGAGAAAACAACATACTTGGAGTTGCGCATTGTGCAACAAGACTAAGAATCGTGGTTGAAGATCAGGCTAAAGTAGATATGAAAAAAATCGAAACAGTTGCGCTTGTAAAAGGGGCTTTTGTGACTGGAGATCAGATTCAGATTATTTTTGGAGCAGGATTAGTAAATGAGGTTTATGAAGTGTTTGCTAAATACACACATAAAGAGAACATGACATTACAGGATGTAAAAAGTCAGGCAACTCAGAAACAAAATCCTATCCAGAGGGTTATAAAATCACTCTCTGATGTGTTTATTGAAATTATGCCAGCAATTCTAGCAGCAGCATTATTGATGGGATTGTCTGGTTTACTTGGACAGCAGGGACTTTTTGGAAAAAAATCTATCGTTGAAATGGTTCCTATGCTAGCAGGGTTAAACCGATTCATTAGTATTGTTTCATCAAGTGTATTCTCAATCCTGCCATTGATTGTGGTATGGTCATCTACAAAAAGATATGGTGGAAGAGCCATTCTTGGACTAGTTATTGGTGCTTTGATGTTAAGCAACAATCTAGCAGATGCTTATCAGGCAGCTCAGGGAGCAGTAAAAGTGGAAACAATCAGTCTCTTAGGGTTGAAAATTCAGTTAGTAGGATTTCAAGGAGGTATCATAATCGCCTTGATGATGGGATTTGTAGTAGCTAAATTGGATAAATTCTTTGAAAGAAAAGTTCCTAATACAGTAAAACTATTATTATCACCAATGTTTACAGTATTTGTATCAGCTTTCTTACTATTTACAGTTGTAGGGCCAGTAGGACGTCTACTTGCTAGCGGACTCACTACAGGTTTAGTATGGATGACACAGAATCTAGGATTTGTCGGATATGCCATTTTTGGTGGTGTACAGCAGATTATTGTAATAACTGGTCTACATCATCTATTTGGAGCTATTGAAGGACAGCTGCTTGTTGATACTGGAAGAGATTTTATTAATCCTATTGCTTCTGTTGCTGTATGTGCACAAGGTGGTGCCGTTTTAGGGTATTTGATTCCAAAATGGAAAGACGTAAAAAGTAGAGAATTATGTATTCCAGCATTTACATCTACTCTATTTGGAATTTCTGAACCGGCTATCTTTGGTGTGAATCTTCGTAATAAGTATCCATTTGTTGCAGGCTGCCTTGCTTCAGCTGTGGCAAGTGTATTTGTATATTTTAGTGGACTCACTGCTTTAGGATATGGAACAACAGGACTTCCTGGGTTTGCGATTGTCGCACCAGAAAACAACGGATATATTAATTATTTGATTGCACATCTGATTGCTCTTGTAGGAGGAATGCTTATTACACTATTCATAGGAAAAGTTGTAACTAAGAAAAATACAGAAGTTAATTCAACAACTGTAGAAAGCAAAGAAGAAACAAACAACGAAAACAAAATAGAGAGTGGTATAAAGGCATATGCTACAGGAGAACTCATTTCTATAGAAGATGTAAAGGATCCTACTTTTTCAAAAAAAATAATGGGAGAAGGTTTTGCTATTATTCCAACAGAAGGTAAAGTATGTGCTCCATGTGATGCAAAGGTAGAAACAATTTTCTTTACTAAACATGCAATAGGATTAAAAGCCGTAGATGGAACAGAAATGCTGATTCATATAGGTATTGATACTGTGAATTTAAATGGAAAATACTTTAAATCCTATGTAAAGGAAGGGGACTATGTAAAAGCTGGAGATACATTGATTACGTTTGAAATGGATAAAGTGAAAAATGAAGGATATGATACTGTCATTCCTCTTGTATTTACAAACCCGGAAAAGAAGTTTGATATTAAAAATGCAAAAAGACGTTCTGTTTCACTAGGAGAAGAACTTTAGGAGGCATTATGCAGGCAGAAAAGAAGCCTATGACAAAAAAACAGTACTTTGATAAATGTAAGAAATTTGATAATTTGAGAAATAAAGTTGCTTCTGATCCATACCGAATGAAATTTCATTTACAGCCTCCTTTAGGGTGGTTGAATGATCCGAATGGTCTATGTCAGATTGGAAGTCAATACCATATCTATTTCCAGTACACTCCTTTTAATCCAAATGGAGGAACAGGATTATGGGGACATATGGTAACTGAGGATTTTATCCATTATGAAGAACATGAACCTTCCATTTTTCCGGATTCATCCTGGGATGCGAATGGTGCATATAGTGGGTCCGCTTATGAAGAAAATGGCGAGTACTATTTCTTTTATACTGGAAATGTAAAGTATGAAGGGGAAGAATATAACTATATTACTGATGGAAGAGAACAAAATGTTATTCTGACAATTACAAAGGACGGATATAATTTTTCAAAAAAGCAATTAATTATGACAAATAGTGATTTTCCAGAAGATATGAGTAAACATGTAAGAGATCCTCAAATTATAAAAAGAGGAAATCATTATTACATGATTCTAGGAGCCAGAGATTTGTCTGATAAAGGTTCTGTAGTACTTTTTAAGAGTAATGATTTATATCATTGGAAATATGAATTGAGATTTACTACACAGGATGTGTTTGGGTATATGTGGGAATGTCCGAACTATGTAGAGATTGATGGAAAACAGTTCTTGATTGTATGTCCACAGGGCATAAAACAAAATGGTCTTGATTATGCTAATGCTCATCAATGTGGTTATTTTCCACTGAACTATAAATTTGAAGATAAGACATATCAGTTAGGAGAATTTTGTCAATTAGATAGAGGATTTGATTTTTATGCACCTCAGGTTTTTAAAGATCATAAAGGTAGAAATATCTTGATTGGCTGGATGGGAATGCCAGAGAGTGATTATAATAATGACAAAACAGTAAAGAATGGATGGCAGCATGCATTATCATTACCGAGAGAACTATATGTAACAGAAGAAGGTAAATTAGCACAGAAACCATTAGAAGAATTAAAAAAGCTACGTACTAATGAAAAAAAGATGGAATTCAACAACGAGTTGAGTGTTTCAACTTCTATCTGGTTTGAGATTCATGTAGATTTTGAAGTCAGCAGAGATTTTGTATTAAAGCTACGAGAAAGTGCAGAGTTAAGATATGAAGAAGGAATTTTAACACTGGATATAACTAGCTGTGGTTCTGGACGAAAGCATAGAGGAATTGCTATTAAAACAATTGAGGATATCAGAATCTTCTCAGATTCCTCAAGTTTAGAAATTTTTGTGAATAGAGGAGAAGTAGTATTTACAACAAGAATATATGATTCTATGGAGGAATTGTCTTGTGAATTAAAAGGCGAGTACTTGAGTGGAGTTCTAAAATACTATGATCTTACTATAGAGAAATAGGTACAACTAAATACATATTATGTATCATGAAAAGATTAGTTGTTTCTGAATGCTTCTTCTGGATTTTTATACAATTAGACAAATAATACATTCGCTTAGACGCGGTACAGTTTAATGTGTATTGCGTCTTTTATATTGAGGAAAAATTCAACATGCAGGCAAAGCTCTTATTTCTTTGGGCGGTATGAAAGAAAGATCCACAAATCAGCAACGCTCTGAAACAGGTCGATTTGAAGAAGGGAAAGAGCCAAGCATATGATTACGTAAAGAAGATGCAGTCATACGCAAAAGAGCTCTACAATAAGAATTATCGTTAATGACGTGCAGCGGCCGGAAGCCTTCTCCAGCCGCTGTTTTTCTCACTTTTCTTATCGTTAAAATGTGAACCCCAGGGTTCATTTTTCCTTGTTATCTATCCCCTAGTGTCAACCCTGCATTATGGACCAATTCCCATAAAGCCTTTTATTTACTACATTATTTTTACTTCTTAGGGTTCACCTTTGACATCAAAACAACCGTCTCGACATGCACACTCTGTGGGAACTGATCCACCCCTCTGCACACCGTAATCTCATACCCATTCGCACACAGATACTTCAGATCTCTCGCCAATGTCGCACTGTCACAGCTTACATACACAACCTTCTCCGGCTGCATCTTCACGATCGTCTCCAGCAGTGTCTCGTCACAACCCTTTCTCGGTGGATCCACTACGATCACGTCTGCATGAGCTGTCTCACCATTATGCTCTCGCTCATACTCTGCATAATATTCCGGCAGAACTTCTTCTGCCTTCCCAACGAAAAATTCTGCGTTATCAATCGCATTGATCTTTGCATTTTCTTTGGCATCATCGATTGCCTGCGGCACAATCTCAACTCCGTAAACCTGTTTTGCCTTCTGGGCAAGGAAGAGGGAAATCGTTCCGATTCCGCAGTACAGATCCCACACGGTTTCATCACCTTTGAGGTCTGCATACTCAAGTGCAAGTCCGTATAGTTTCTCTGTTTGTACCGGATTTACCTGATAGAATGATAATGGGGAAATCTGATATTTTACATTTCCGATATAATCTGTAATATATCCCTGTCCCCAGAGAATTTCATAGGAATCTCCCATAATCACATTATCTCTTCGTGTATTCGGACTGATCGTGATACTTGTCATGCCCTCAATCTGAATAAGCTTTTCAATCAGACGCTCTGCTTTCGGAAGTTTCTTTCCGTTGATCACAAGACAGACCATAATTTCTTTTGTCTTGAATCCATAGCGGATCAATGCATGCCGGATCAGACCTTTTCCAGTCTTCTCGTCATACGATTTGATCTTGTTTTCACGCATATATTGTAAAATGATCTCGAGAATCTCTTTGTTCTGCTCTACGCCAAGAGCGCAATCTGTGTTTGCAATGATATCATGTGTTCTTCCGGCATAGAATCCCGTGATCGGATTGCCTTCTTTGTCCGTTCCGAACGGGAACTGTGCTTTATTACGATAACCAAACGGATGCTCCATTCCAACAACCGGCTGCATCACTGTATCGATCTGGTCTTTTGTGAACCCACCGATTCGTTCCAGATTGCCACGAATCTTCTGGTCTTTAAACACAAGCTGACGATCATAAGACATTTCCTGGATCTGGCAGCCTCCGCATCTTCTGGCAAATGCACACTTTGGTTCTACGCGATATTCTGACGGTGTGATGACTTTCATCAATCTGGCATAGCCATAATTCTTCTTTGCCTTCATGACTTTCGCTTCAACCACATCACCGATCACTGCGTCTTTGATAAAGAGCGTGTAACCATCCACATGGCCAATTCCTTCCCCGCTCACTCCGATATCTGTTATTTCAACTGTTACAATATCATTCTTGTTCATTCTTTTCTCTCTTCTATTTTACTCTTAATTATACAAAGATGTTGGGGTCAAAAGGTATTTTGACCCCTATGATACACGGATTGCTTCGCATTTCATGCTCTCGCAATCCTAAAACACCTCAAATCCGCTCATTTTTCTACGAAAAATGGCTACTTTTCGGTGTTTTGCGGGTCAATAAGTCATGCTTTTTCATGCAAGCAAGAAACGCATGACCTTTTGACCCTTGTATCATACAAATAGCCACTGCTCACATAGATTCTGCAAACAGTGACACTTGTTGTTCTCATTGTTAGATTTAATCCTCGGATGCTCTTCTTAAATTAGACTCAAACAAACGGTTATATCCAAGCCATTCTGTTCCTGTTTTTCCTTTGAACAGTTCTGTCAATGTCTGAAGCTTTGCATCTGTTGAATCTGCCATGTTCAGTGCAACTGCCTCTGCCAGTGCCGGTTTCTTTGGAGAACCGTATTCCAGTTCACCGTGATGTGCCACGATACAATGCTTGAGTTCATGAGCAAGCTTCACCGGAAAGTCCGGGATAGAACGGATCGCATCATCGATCATCTCGACACCGATCACGATATGTCCGATCAGCTGTCCCTCATCTGTATAATCATTGTCCGGAAAATCAGAAAGTTCTTTCACTTTTCCAATATCATGAAGAATTGCAGAGCTAAGGAGCAGATCTCTGTTCAAAATAGAGTAGCTTGTTGCAAAATAATCACACATACGAGTTACACTGAGTGTATGTTCAAGCAATCCCCCGGAAAATCCGTGATGTACTGTCTTCGCTGCGGAATGTGCCTTGAATTTTTTGATAAATGCTTCATCTTTTATATAGTAGAATTCCAACACCTGTCTTAAATATTTGTTAGAGATCTGACGAATATAAGCTGTCAGCTCCTCGTACATTCCATCAACACTTTTCTCTGTTGTCGGCATATAATCTGCCGGATTGTATTCTCCCTCTTCCGCCTTTCTGATCTGACGGATGTTCAACTGAAGATTTCCATTATAATTGATCACATCTCCAAAAACTTCGATAAAGTCCTTCTCATCATAATCTGCGATTCCCTGGGAGTTCGGATCCCATACTTTTCCATCTAATGTTCCTGTCTTATCCTGAAGAATCAGATTATCATACGGCTTTCCATTTCTTGTCTCTGCGGAACGTTTTCCTTTACAAAGATATACATTCCTGATTGTTTCTCCCTCGCATAATCCATCTATAAATCTCATTTTCTGCCTCTTTCACTTATTATTCTTTACTTTCAATCATAACATCAAATTTAATATCTACATATCCTTCAGATCCTCGGCGTTTCCCTTCCACTTTGATCTGATCTCCTGCTTTCAGCGTCAACATCAGTTTACGGTAAGCACTCATGCTTACAATTTTCTCTCCATTCACAGAACAGATCACATCTCCACTCTGTATGCCCGCTGCCATTGCAGGTGAATCTGCTGCCACGTCAATCACATAGACTCCTGACGGCATGCCCTCTTCTTTCTGAATTCCACTTGTCACTGCTGTTCCTGACACACCGATATATGGTACACTTGCACCGTTCGCTAACAGCTGGATAACCAACTTCAGATCTGAGATCGCATAAGCATTCGCAGTACGTATTCCACGTTCTTTCCAGATATCAGAAGAAATCATTCCGATCACTTCTCCATCCAGATTGAATAAAATACCTGTTCCTTCGGATGCACTGCTCATATCGGTCGCAATCACACTATACTCTCCGTCGCGTCCGATTTCTTTATAGTTTGACGAACTGACAATTCCGTATCCGCTTCCTCCGGCATAACCGAAAATATTTCCCAGTGCGAATATAACATCACCCTGTTCTGTCAGATTCGAATTACCAAGTGATGCTACACTTGAAGCACTCCATGTGGCATCTGAAAGGCTTTTTTTATCTACCGCAAATATTGCAAATCCACTATTTTTATCCTTTTTTTTCAGGCTTGCCTTATATTCTGATTTATCTGAAAATGTAACGCACCACTCTTTTGCATCTTCGCAGATCGAAGCATAGGACAAAATCAGTATCTCCGGTCCGTTATCCGCAACGATCACACCAGATACGCTCTCATCAATTCCGGTCGCTTCTGCATTCCAGTTCTCCTGTTCTGCTCCTTTCGTAACAGATACCACACTCTTCTTCGCTGTCAGTGCTTTCTCATATGCTTTGGACATCATCTGTACATAACTGATCTCCTGCTGATTCTGCGCGTCATTCTGCTCTGTCGTGTCGCCACCTTCTGCTAAATCTTCCTCTGATTGATTGTCCTCCTGGATTGTCACAACTTGTGTCTTTTCAGGAAATAAATGCTGTGCAAGCGGGCGCAATGCAAAGAATCCCAGGCATGCAGAGCCTCCTAAAACCAGTCCGCATATTGCAATCCGGATGAGCTGTTTCATTCCTTGCTGTCTGCTGATCTTCTTTGGTTTTATCGTCTCTTCGAGAAATGCAAAAGATTCCTTTTTTTCTGACTGTTCTAAATTTTTCCCGTCAGGACCCTCTTCCGGAACCTGACCATTACTTTTCTTTTCTGACATTGACATGAACCTCATTCGTGACTGTTCACTTCCGTGTCAACTACAAAATCAACCGACACGGACATTTCCATTACTTAGTATAACTGATTCATATAGATTGTTCAATATCTATAAAAGCCTTTTATTTAATGAAATAATAAGGTACAATAAGACTCGGAAATAGTTATTGTTCACATGTATTGTGAACAGCTACATGATTAAAAAATTAGTATTAAGTTGAAATGACAGAGGAAAATAAATGAATCAAAAAACATTATTTAAACTGGAATATGATAAGATCATTGCTCTTCTTGAAAAGGAAGCGACATCTTTCCGTGGAGGACAGCTCTGCCGTCGTTTGAAGCCAATGACCGACCTGCATAAGATCAACACTTATCAGGAACAGACTGCTGCCGCTTATACACGAATCGTGCAAAAAGGACGTATCTCGTTTGGTGACGCTGCACCGGTTGAAGAGTCCATGAAGCGTCTGGAGATTGGTGGCTCACTCAGCAGCACAGAACTTCTCCGTATTTCCCGCCTGCTTGTAAATGCAGCCAGGGTTAAGGCCTACGGAAGACATGATACACAAGAGGACGCTTGTGACTGCCTGGATGAATATTTTAACCTGCTTGAACCACTGACACCACTTTCAAATGAAATCGACCGCTGTATTATCGGCGAAGATGAATACAGTGATGATGCCAGTTCCACACTGAAGCAAATTCGTCGAAGCATTAATAACATCAATGACAAAGTACACGCCACTTTAACTACACTGGTCAACGGTTCCCTTCGCACTTATCTGCAGGATGCAATCATTACCATGCGTGGAGACCGCTATTGTGTACCTGTTAAAGCGGAATATCGTGGACAGGTACAGGGACTCATTCACGATCAGTCTTCAACAGGTTCTACTCTTTTTATTGAACCTATGGCAATCGTAAAACTGAACAATGACTTAAAAGAACTTTATGCAAAGGAACAGGAAGAGATTCAGGTGATTCTTGCGAATCTAAGTGAAGAAGCCGCACAATATATCGAGGAAATCCGTGTGGATTACCGTTCTCTGACGGATCTTGACTTCATTTTTGCACGAGGTGCTCTGGCAATATCCATGCGCGCCAGCCGGCCGCTTCTGAATGAAGAGGGACGCATCCGTATCCGTGAGGGACGTCACCCACTGCTCGATCCGAAAAAAGTTGTTCCGATCACCGTGACACTTGGGGAAGACTTCACACTGCTGATCATCACAGGACCAAATACCGGCGGTAAAACTGTTTCTTTGAAAACGGTCGGCTTATTCTGTCTGATGGGACAGTCCGGACTTCACATTCCTGCCGGAGACCGCAGTGAACTGGCTGTATTTCATCAGATTTATGCAGATATCGGAGATGAACAGAGTATTGAGCAGAGCCTTAGTACATTCTCTTCTCATATGACCAATATTGTCTCTTTCCTTAAGAAAGTAGATGAACGTTCGCTGGTTCTCTTTGATGAACTTGGAGCCGGTACAGATCCGACGGAAGGTGCCGCACTTGCAATTTCTATTCTGTCCCATCTTCACCAGAGAGGTATCCGTACAATGGCTACCACACACTACAGCGAGTTAAAAGTCTATGCACTTTCCACTCCGGGTGTGGAGAATGCCTGTTGTGAATTCGATGTAGAAAGTCTTCGTCCGACTTACCGTCTGCTGATCGGTATTCCTGGTAAAAGTAATGCATTTGCAATCTCCGGGAAATTAGGTCTGCCGGATTATATTATTGAAGATGCAAAGAAACGGCTCAGTGAACAGGACGTTTCCTTTGAAGATCTTCTCACTGATCTTGAGACAAGCAAACGGACGATTGAAAAGGAACAGGAAGAAATCGCACGATTGAAGAAAGAAGCGGAAGACCTGAAAGCCCAGGCGAAACAGCGCCAGGAGAAATTAGATGATCAGCGCGACCGCATTTTACGCGAGGCAAATGAAAAAGCAAACGCCATTCTGCGTGAAGCAAAAGAAGTTGCCGACAAGACGATCAAGGATTTCCGTAAATTCGGCAAGGAAAACATTTCTGCTGCAGAGATGGAAAAGGAACGTGAGAAGCTGCGTAAGAAGATCAAAGATACAGCATCTGCGTCTGCAATGAAAGCACAGAAACCAAAGAAAGAGCATAAAGCATCTGACTTCAAGCTCGGAGAATCCGTTAAAGTTCTCAGCATGAACCTGACAGGAACCGTAAGCTCTCTACCTGATGCCAAAGGGAATCTTACCGTACGTATGGGAATCCTCAGCTCTCAGGTCAACATCTCTGATCTGGAGATTATCGAGGAAGTCTCTCCGTATGCACCGAAGAAAATGAACCGTACTTCAAAAGGCAAAATTAAAATGGGAAAATCTCTTTCTGTCCGACCTGAGATCAATCTGCTCGGACGTACTGTTGATGAAGCCGTTGCTGAGCTGGATAAATACCTGGATGACGCAATCCTCGCTCACCTGAATACTGTCCGTGTAGTTCACGGAAAGGGAACCGGAGCACTCAGAAAGGGAATTCATGAATATCTGCGTCGTCAGAAACATGTAAAATCCTATCACCTTGCCGAATTCGGTGAAGGTGACGCTGGTGTAACAATTGTAGAACTTGGCTAATTATTTTAAACAGTTATCAACTACCTTATCATGGTTAATGGGGGAAAAAAGAATGTTTGGAAAACAGAAAATCCTAATCGTAGATGATGATGAGAATATCGCTGAACTGATTTCTCTTTATCTCACAAAAGAATGTTTTGATACAAAATTAGTATATGATGGAGAAGATGCGCTTGCAGCTTTTGACAGCTATCAACCAAATCTGATCCTTCTTGATCTGATGCTTCCGGGAATTGACGGGTATCAGGTTTGTCGTGAGATTCGTTCCAAAGCTGCCACACCGATTATCATGCTTTCGGCAAAAAGTGAAGTATTTGACAAAGTTCTCGGACTGGAACTCGGAGCAGATGATTATATCATGAAGCCATTTGACCCTAAGGAAATGGTGGCCCGCGTAAGAGCTGTCTTGAGAAGATATCAGGTTGGACAACAGAATGATACTTCTGTTGAAAAAACAAAATGTGCAGAGTTTGACGGATTGACAATCAACCTTACAAACTACTCTGTTGTTTGTGACGGACATCCTGTTGATATGCCGCCAAAAGAATTAGAACTCCTTTACTGTCTTGCTGCATCACCGAATCAGGTATTCACAAGAGAGCAGCTCTTAGACCGTATCTGGGGCTATGAATATATCGGAGACACTCGTACCGTTGATGTTCATATTAAACGTCTGCGCGAAAAGATTAAAGACCACCCTCACTGGAATATCAGTACTGTATGGGGAATTGGTTACAAATTTGAGACAAAATAGATTTAAATCATCGGTCCTGGATACTGTAAACAACATCTGGTGGCCGATGAGTACTTAGGGAGAAATTATGAAAGCAGTTCTGCATTTAAAATTTATTGTACTTTATATTATTTTCGGGTTTCTGTGTGTTTTCACAACGGCAACATTGACCACAGAACTGATCACCGAACGTCTGGAAAAAGATACTTCACAGACATTATACAGAGAAGCAACCATGATTGCAGATAATTATCTGCCTTCCTATTTTTCAAACGAATCTTCCAGCTGGGCTGTTCATTCTCAGTTATCTGCTATGAAGACGTATCTTAATTCTTCTCTGTGGTTTGTTGAAAAAGATGGTACAATGATCACCTCTGCCAACCTGAAGGATACTACTGCACCACAATCAGTCAATAATTTTGATCCGGCCGAAATCGGGAGCAACCAGTACATGATCGGAACCTATCATAATTATTTTCAGGAAGATATGATTACTGTAATGGCTCCTGTCACACAGGGATTTTATACAAAGGGATATCTGATCATTCACAGCCCGGTCTCTCTGATCAACGAAAGATGCCGCACGCTGATGGTTCCGGTTTATATTTCTCTTGGAGTTATTTTCCTGTTGTCCTTCATCTTCCTGCTCGGGTTCCATTTCTTCGTCCATCGACCATTGTTGCTGATCACAGAAGCTGCGAAGCAATATGCCATGGGCAATCTGGATTACGAGATTCCGGTAAACAGGCATGATGAGATCGGATATTTATCCGCATCACTGAATTATATGGCTACACAACTGAAGGATTCTGATGATTATCAGAAAAAGATCGTAGCAAATGTATCTCACGATTTCCGTTCCCCGTTGACTTCAATTAGGGGGTATGTAGAAGCAATGGCAGACGGAACAATCCCACCAGAGCTTCATGAGAAATACTTAAATATCATTCTCTTCGAAACGGAACGACTGACTGACCTGACAACGGATCTTCTTACTTTGAACGAATTTGATACAAAAGAGCTCCTGCTCAATAAAACTTCCTTTGATATTCAGGAGATGATCAAACATACTGCCCAGTCTTTCGAAGGTGTCTGTACTCAGAAGCATATATCCATTAAGCTCTTTCTACTGTCTGAACAGATTGATGTAATGGCTGACCGACGCAAAATCCAACAGGTTCTTTATAATCTTCTGGATAATGCGATCAAATTCAGTGAGAATGACTCTTCTATTACAGTAGAAGTAACAACAAAAAATGACAAAGTCTTTGTTTCTGTAAAGGATCATGGAATCGGAATCTCAAGAAAGGAAATCAATAAGATTTGGGAGCGTTTCTACAAATCAGATCTTTCCCGTGGAAAAGATAAGAAAGGAACCGGACTTGGACTTTCGATCGTAAAAGAAATCATACAGGCTCACGATGAACATATCAATGTAATCAGTACGGAAGGGGTTGGCACCGAATTTATTTTTTCTTTAAGCAAAGCTTAAAGGACAACGTGAATAAAACAAAGAAAACATCAGGTTTTATACTTCATTCTGAAATTCAGAAATATAGAAGTAATAAAATCCTGATGTTTTTCTTTTGCCTGACAAGCTCTTTTCTTTTATGAAATTGTTCGATTTATTTTCAACTTATTCGTAAAGGAACGGTGTTATCGTATCGTCATTCATATTGTCTGCTGTCACCCACACATATCCTGTGTTGACCTCAGCTTCATTTCCAATCTCAAGAACTGTACGTGCCGCTGCAACTACTGTCGCATATCCCATTCCAAAAGGATTCTGCACAATAAGTCCATCCACCTTTCCATCTTTCAATGCATTGACCTGCTCTTTTCCTGCATCAAACCCTACTAATGTAATATGTTTTTCTGAATCAAACTGATCCAGCGTCTTAATTGCAAGCTGGGTTACTGTCTCGTTCGTAGCAATACATCCCTTTAAATCAGGATGTTTCTCCATATAATATTGAATTGCATCTTCATCACTCATCTTTGCCGCGCCATCGTTGACCTGCTGCATCTTCTCAGACAATTCATTGTCCACTTCCTGTGCTGTCTCATTCGCACTTTCGTCTGCTGATGAAGAATCCGCATTCGATGCTGCATCTGCAATTGTCTCGGAAGCATCACCTGTTCCTGTTGTCTCTTCCTTCTTTTCTCCTGCTTCTGCGGCTGCCAGTTCTTCTGGTGTTACCCCGACCTGTTCAGCTACAATCTGTTTCTTCAACATTTCCAGCTGATCCAGATAAATTGTCTCTGTAACAGTCACATTCGGATGATTTGCTGCAAGTTCATTTTTGATTCCTGCCTCACGCTCTTTCGCCGTATCTGATACTGTATCATGCACAAGCAACAGAATCTCCCCACTGTCACCGATCTTCTCACAGAAATTCTTTGTTCCTGTTGTTGCCGCTTCTATATTATTCGTTTTGCAAGTACTTTGGATATTCTGATAGCTGTTTCCCGAATCAAATGCTACGATCGGAATTCCATTCTCAATCGCAAGATCAAACTGGACGGAGCATGCGCTTGCATCTACACTGGAAATTGCGATCACATCCGGATAACGTGCAAGCTCTTCATCCAGAATATTCACCTGCTGATCGATATTATCATTCTCATCCGGTGCACTGTATAATACTTTTACCTTATCATTTCCTGAATAGCCCAGTGCTGTATTCAAGTCCGTTGCTGCCTGCTCTACCCCTGCCTTTACCTGATTCCAATATGGTGTTGAAGATGCCCTTCCGATTACAGAAATATAAGTTCCAGGTTCCAGATCCAGATTGTCTACCGATGCATATGCAGAAGATTTGATTGCATCCAGATTCGCCTGATATACCGGTGTTTCTGTCTTATCTCCTGTAAAAACCGGATCATCTGCTTTCTTTCCGCAGCCGGCTGCAAGTACCGTCATACAAAGTGCTGCCGCAATCGCTGCTCTTACATTTCGTTTCCGCATAACTTTCTCCTTCTTTTCATTTACACAATTTTATCTCTATGTTTTCTACTTTTTAACTCTCAATCCATTATGATACACGAATCCTTGAAAAATGGAAGAGATAATTTCTTAAAATCTCGTGAATTTTTGTTTTTTACTAATTTAGGATAGAAATCTTCTATTTTCCACGTTTATAAGTTCTATAAGACTAACTTATAAATTACTCAAATAAATACATCAGGAACTCTTGTATATTTCCCCGTCTTGTATTAAAATGAGGATAACGAAAAGGGAAAAACCTATCGTAATCCAAAAAAGGAGGGTACATACAATGGCACACGTAATTAGTGATGAATGTGTAAGCTGTGGTACTTGCGAAGGCGAATGTCCAGTAGGCGCTATTTCTGAAGGAGATGGCAAATATGAGATCGATGCTGATGCTTGTGTAGATTGCGGAGCTTGTGAGGCTGCTTGTCCTACAGGCGCTATCTCTGAGGCATAATTTATAAGCGCTAAGTGATCACAAAACGCAGAAATCCTGCTCATCTGATTGATTCGATGTAGCAGGATTTCTTTTTTTGCCATAATTTGACGAACGATTAGCACTCCTTTCATAATTTCTCTATGCTATAATGAATGTAGCGAAATCAGAACAGTAATCGCAATGATTCTAACAGGAGGATAGAAAAT
>OCHG01001149.1_pt1 | contig 18455 bp, 8 predicted proteins | sample 1538801 | NCBI WGS metagenome assembly OCHG01 (sample SAMN04571727, study PRJEB22368) | human gut metagenome | biome: human gut; material: stool | host: Homo sapiens | place: Luxembourg | collected 2012-09-20 | reverse complement strand
CTTGAAAATAGGGCGGAGTAATCTCTGAGAATCCAGATAGACTTATTCGCATATATTTCACTAAATATCAGCTAGTTACACTCACAGCAAACAGAGTCTCATTTTATAATCTGATACTCTGTTTACTAAAAAACAATGTATTTTCGCTCTCCTTATACCCATTTGCTTTCACCCCCTTCACCTCTTTACTCCCTTTCTTCACCATTTTGGCCTTTCCTTCATCTTACATTCAGGCTAATGATGATGCAGGACATTAAGAGATAAGTTCCTTTTCATTAATGATAAACTTGTTTTGCCCTTGTTGCAAAGTTGCTTTTGGTTAATGATAAACTATAAATGAAAGTTCTGATTATATAATTGCAAGCTTTGTTTTTATAAATGCAAGCTTTGATTATAAAAACAAAACTTGCATTTAAAGTTTGCTTCCTATAAAAAACAACTTTGCAATTAAGGAAAAGGAAGTTTAGATGGGGAGAAGAAGAACTTATCTAATAACAGATTGGAGATAGGAAAAGAATAAAAGAGAAGGGGTTCACCAAGTGAAAGGGCAGGGTTCACCCTCTAACCCCGATGAACAGGGAGAAGTGAAGGGTGAAGGGAATATGGATGCAAAATAGATTTCAGGGATAATAAGTTGAAAAGTTACTCTTCTTTGGCTGTGCCGCCAATACTACGGATGTATTCATTCGGAGTAACTCCCGTACTCTTTTTGAATGACCGGAAGAAAGAAGCACGCGAACTAAATCCACAAAGTTCCGCCAATGCAGTCAATGTATAACGTGAATATTGGCTGTCCGCCACCATTTTCTTGAATTGAGTGACACGGTATTCGTTTATAAAGTCATAATAGGACTGATTAAGATACTGGTTCAAAAGATACGATAATGAATGTGAGGAAGTATCCAATGCAGCAGCCAGGTCACCCATTTTTAAGTCGGGATTGATATATGGCTTTTCTTTCTCCACATAAGCCACCAGTTTCTTATGGAGTTCTTTACATTCCTCTTCAGTCAGTCTATTGGTCTTATATTTCTCTTCAACAACGGAAGGTTGTTGCTCTGAAATTACTTCCGGATGTTCTACAGACTGTTCTCTTTGTTGTATCGCCTCCTCTACTGATGATGCCGAAACCAGCGAAGCAGAAGAAACAAGCAAACGACGCATACGTTTCCAGACATAATACCGTATAAAGGCTATAATTCCTACGATTAATAAAATGGAAAGCGTCCATCCCCACCAAGGTATCATAGGGCGTACTGTCACTTGACAGATAGCTTCCGATTGCTCATTTCCCGGAAGGCGTACACGGAAAGTATAAGTTCCAGAAGAAAGTCCGTAATAAGAGACTTCGTTCTGCGCAGCCAATAGTTTCCAGTCCTTGTCCACTCCCTCCAATCGATATTCATATAGTAAGGCAGATGGCAGACCATAGGCGAAATCTGTGAAACAGAAAGTCAAATTATTCTGGTTGTATTTCAAAGAGGAACTGGTAAAAGGTACGCCATTAGCCAGTATATCGGTAAATACAATCGGACGAACCTTGCCACGCACTTCGTCCACACGTTTCGGATCGACATAAATCAGTCCTTTAGTGTTACCAAACCACAATAGTCCTTTTTCATCTTTATAAGCAGCTCCATTCGTAAAAGTTGGTCCCGGCACTCCATCATTAAAAGTGAAAGCATCATATTCCTCTCCCTCTTCTTTGATACGCAATAACCCGTCATTGCAAGCCACCCACAACCAGCCTTGGTTATCTTCTATAACAGACATTAGCGAATTGTCCGGAAGAGTAGAAAAGATAGAGCGGTTCTGGAACCGATCCATCGTTAAAGTAGATGTAAACAAGCTCCCTTTCTCACGGATAAAATAGAGATTGTGTCCAGCATCTTCGTAGATAGTACGCACTTTATCCCGATGAACGAATCCCTCCGGAAACACATTAGAGCGTAAACTTTGAGAAGCCGGATCATAAATACACATACCGGTTTCGGTGGCAATCCATCCTTTGCCTGTAGAATCAAAACTTACTTCATACACATTGCCCTCCGGCAGTTGGGAATTAGCACTAGTAAAGTGTTTGATCTGTTTGGTCTGTCCGTTATAACAGAAGAGTCCTTGTGAAGTCCCTATCCAAAGATTTCCTTTTGCATCCGGTTTCACACAGAATATATGTCCCTTTTGAAAAAGCTCCGTATCGCCTTGTGCAAAATATTTCAGAGATAATGTTCCCGGATTCAGTACCATCATACCGCCACCATACGTACCGATATAATATTCTCCTTGATAGAAGCTGATTGTCAGTATCAGATCTGAAGTCAAAACGGGCTTTACAAAACTTTTCACTACTCCGGTGGCTTCGTTTATATAAAACAAACCGTCACGTGAACCGATAACTTTCTCTTGTCCTCTGTTTACGAAAGAACGAATGGAAAGATTTGCCGAATTGAATAAAGGTGGATAGGCATACGTACGGAAAAGGCCGTTCTGATAGAGTGAATAATCCAGCCCTGCCTGAAAATGCCCCACCCAGACGGCACCTCTATCATCTACAAGTAAGGAATAAATAGAATTACTGCGAATTCCTTCCTTATCATTGACATCATGGTAAAAACGACGTGTCACTTGTTGGTCTTTGTGTGAAAGGAAGTGGACGCCATTACCGTCAGTAGCTATATAAACAGTCTCTTTCCCATCGCTGGATATATCAGAAATGACATCGCAGCCTAAAGATACTGTATGAGAGAATATTTCCTTTTTTATATCAAAACGTACTACACCTTGGCTCATTGTGCCTAGATAAAGCGTTTCTCCAATACGGGTCAGGCAACGGAAATAATCGGCTTCGGGCACATTCTCCTGAAAATGCCAGGAATTAATATTGCCGTCTTTCAGTGAATAAGAATACAGCCCCTGCACCGTAGCCAGCCATAATACGGTTTTATCTTCATTCAGACAAATATCCATGATTCTGTTACAGGCGGCAAACATATTCCGGTCTGTCAAGACCTGTAGTAATTGACCGTCTTTATGAATGAATAAGCCTTTCTCTGTTCCAATATAAAGAATATCCTTATTAGCCAACAAAGTATTTACAGCAAAATCAATCTTTTCGGGGACAATTCTTTCCAATTGACTGTTTGTACGGTTCAATCGCCAAAGTCCGATTCCATTTCCTACCCACAGTTGTTTGCTGGCTGTTTCTGTAACGCTGTTTACCCGTTTCTTTCTTCCTGATTCAATACCCCGGAATTCAAAATGGCGTACTTTTACTCCATCAAAACGGTCAAGACAATTATCTGTCCCTAACCACACAAAACCTTCGGAATCTTTATAAATAGTATTGACTAACAGTCCGGAAAGACCGTCGGACATGACGACATTACGGAATGTATAGTTCTGGGCTTGCAGATTTACCCCACATGCCAAATATATTATTAGAAAAATCAGATATTTAACCGTGTTTCTCACCTACAATGAGCTTTTTCATATTAAACATGTGACAAACTTACATAAAATTCTCCAAAAGAGCACATTCCTTTTCTTAAAAAATTCGCCCCTTCGTATTTGTTGTCTATGTAAAACAAATACGAAGGGGAGATTTTTTTTACTCAATGCTATTGAAAATTTTATCTACCATCTATTCAAACAATAGCCTTAATCTGAACCCTTTTCAGCCAATTCAATCATATAGCTATAAACATATTTTTTATCAAGCAAACGATATTTATTGTACGGATACATCCCCCAACTATTATCGCCTCCTAATCCGCGTTGCTTTAAATCAACATGCAGGAAAATATTCTTTTGCGGAACAATATCAATGGTATGCTGCAATTTGCGGGTCAAACCGGGATCAAGGTCTTCCGGTGAGAAATGCAGAGCGGAAAATGCGATAGGTTGCAGACCTGTAATTTTCACTCCCTCTCCTTCACTATTCAATAAAGCCAGCCAACGAACATCCGTTTTATTTCCGGTTTCCTGTGGACGTATATACCAATAGAACTGATTTTCGACTTTATCCTCATATCGTCCGATAAACGAACTTGAATAACGGTCGATGTAGTTTTCCAAAGGCCCTCTGCCGTAATATGTCAGATTCTCATAGGATTGTTGCAATTCCATCCGCATACCGAAGCGGGGAAGTTCGGGAAGTCTCGTTCCTGTCAAGTCAATACTTCCTGTCACGATAATAGAACCATTATTGCGTATCAAATATTCCATTGTATAAGGAACCTGAATGTCACTCAATATCCAATCAACCTTTATGGACAATCCTTTTTCGTTCTTTTCCTCTATAACCACGCTCTTCACATAACGGTTCACATGTGCTGTCCGCCAGACACCTGCCAACCAGGGCATTTTATTCCCGAAATCATTGTCAACCGGAGCACGCCAAAAAGTCGGTTCCGGATATTGCTTAATGGGTTGTTTGCCGTTTATGCTATAATTAAACAGCACTCCTTTTTTCAAATCAATCTTACCGGAGACTGCACCCGACTGAAAAGATAAAACATGGTCTTTCGTTTCATAAGACAACTTACCTGAACAAGCCGAAAGAGAAGCAAAGAAACTACCTTTATTTAGCTTTATCTGTTCCTTAGCTACTTCATAATGTACAGGAACTAAATCGGTAGCAACCTTTGTATAGGCATAGAGGTTGAGAAAATACTCATTTCCATCTTCCGGGATAACAGGAAGGCTTAAACGCACCTCTTTTTCCGCATGAGGTTTTAATTCAACATTGAAATTTCCTGTAGAGAACTTATCTCCGTTCTTATATACTTCCCAAGTAAAAGCATATTCATTCAGATTGGTAAAATCATAACGATTCCTGATTGAAATAATCCCTTTACTCAAATCTTTCGCATTAAACTGAATGTACTGATAGACTTTCTTTACTTCATACGCTTGTGGTTTGGGAATGCCATTAGCAGAAATTAAGCCGTCGGTTCCTGTATTTAATTCCCCTTTCCTATCTTCCAGCCATTTATAACTTCCCATTTTTCCATTGTACGTCCAGTAGATACGTCCGTCTCCCGGTTCTGTCTTCATTTTAAACCCTTGGTCCATAAAGTCCCAAATAAAACCACCTTGCAAATTAGGACTGTCATAAATAACATCCCAAAGGTCTTTGAAGTTACCATTACTATTCCCCTGGGCATGGGCATACTCACACATGATAAAGGGGCGCTGTTTACCGGATTTGGCATATTCCGTTATTTTCCACATATTGGGATACATCGGACAAACAATATCTGTATTCCAGTCCTCCCAAGCCTGTTCGAATTGCACAAAACGACTTGGGTCATATTCTTTCAGACGTTTATATTCATCATGGAATACGATTCCATTACCACATTCATTCCCTAACGACCAGCCTATGACGCACGGATGGTTTTTGTCTCTTTCCACCATACGGGTAATACGGTCTACATGAGCTGCATACCATTCGGAACAATAAGCAGGATGCGGAATGGTATCTTTGAAATAAGGAACTGAGCCCATTCCGTGGGTTTCAATATTGGCTTCATCTATAATGTAAATGCCATATTGGTCACATAATTTATAAAACAACGGATGATTGGGATAATGACTGGTACGAACAGCGTTCATATTCAGTTGTTTTATCAATTTCAGGTCATTCATCATAATTTCGCGAGTTTGGACGTGCCCCAAGCTGTCATTATGCTCATGACGGTTCACGCCTTTTATATAAGTCGGAACACCATTCACCAATAATCGAGCATTCTTTATTTCTATCTTTCTGAAACCTGTCTTACAGGCAGTAACTGCAAGCTGCTTGTTTTTATCATCCCAAAGTGTGACGACACAATCATAAAGAGATGGCTTTTCAGCATTCCATTTGGATACATTCTTAATGACGCCCGAAAAAGCTAATTGGGTAAACTCATCTTCTATGTCAAATTTCTTTTGTTGTGACAAAACTATTTTGCCGGTTTTATCCAATAATTCCAGTTTGAGTGTTCCTTTTTTTACATTATTACCTGTAAATTCACGCAAATCTACGGTGGCATTGAATATACCATTCTTATATATACTATCCAAACTTGATTTTAAGAAAAAATCCCAAATAGTCAGTTTAGGGTAAGCTTGCAAGAATACATCACGTTCAATCCCGGTCAGTCGCCAAAAATCCTGGTCTTCCATATAGCTGCCATCATGCCAGCGATAAATCTGTACTGCCAGTAAATTTTCTCCTTCTTTCAGATAATTCGTCACATTAAATTCAGCCGGTGTTTTGGAAGCTTTGGTCATTCCGACTTGCTGCCCGTTCACATAAATGCGGGCATAGCCGCTAATGGAGCCGAAGTGCAGAAATACTTCGCGCTCCTGCCAGTTTCGAGGAACCGTAAATGTGCGCCGATAGGTACCCACAGGATTGTCTACGTCAATATAAGGTGGATTGGATGAAAATACATACTGAATGTTGCGGATTATCGGTTCTCCAAATCCTTGGATTTCCCAGTTAGAAGGAACTGTTATTGTATCCCAATTACTGTCGGGTAAATCTATCCGATAAAAATCTTTTATGCTCGCTGCTATAGTAGGGGCATAGATAAACTTCCACACACCATTCAACGAATGTTGCCAAGACGATTTTCGGGGTTTGTCGTTCACTGCATCCTCTGCCTGTTCATAGAGACGAAAGTCAGCATGTGGCCTCTCTTTGTTCCACTCATATTTGACAGGATTTTCCCACTCGTTGTTTTGCGCCTTTGCCGTTTGAGGTAAACCACCAAAGAGACAGGAAAGAAATAATAAGGTAGAAAATAATCTATTTATCATAAGGAAAGGGTTGTGAGGTTTCCACTGAGTAACATCAAGGAGTTAAAAAGTCTAACCTCTTAACTCCTTGAAATCAGTAGGAAAATCTCAAAAAGTTATTCTTCAGTATACAATAATGTTCCAAATCCCAAATCGCCTGCTTCGGCAGTGCCACGCTCGCCATATCCTTCGGGGCGTTCTTTTTCGGCAAAGGCTTGCGAATAGGGCGCGTTCATACCTTTCACCTTGGCATAATGGTTGTAGAGGAGTTCCCATCCCGGACGGGCACGCCCCTTAGCCTCGGCCGACACCTTCTCGTGCCAACCATATTTGGGGTGATAGTAAGGTTCGAAAGGCATTTCCACATCTTCGGCCGAAGTCAAGTTATACTTAGCCGTATATTCACAGAGGTCGAGAATGATGTGGTCGTTGTAAGCAAAGAGGTCAATGCCCATGTTATAAGCCGTACGGCAGAAGTAAGCGTGCAAGCCTACATTGAGAGTGGCGTGTCCCTGATCGCGTCCCATCTCTTGGCTCTGTGCCAAATGTCTGCCTTTCACTTTTCCCTCAGGGTCTTCGTGCATTCCTTTCACCGACCATTCGATACACCCCATACCTTTTCCATGGTAGAAAAACTCCAAAGCTTGTTTAATCTTGGCATCGTCGTCATTCAGCACGCCGATAGAAAGAATGGTGAGCATGGCGGGCAAATCCCAACTCATCCACCCCACAATAGCTGCGGAGTTGAAGTGATTATCTAAAAAATCGTTGCAAATGGGATAGAAAGTTTTGTCCATCCATTTTTTGAAGATTTCGAAATCCTCGGTTTTCCAGCCTTCGTAGTCGCGCATCAGTTCAGCGGGAGCAGCAAACTGGTAACCGATAAATCCGGCAGCAAGCAGGCGATGGCTGTCGTCAGGCCACGTTTTATAGTTCACCCCTTTACAAGTCTTAGCCCATCCGTTCAGAATTTTAATAGACGCTTTCGCATAATCTTCATCTCCCGATATTTTCCAGCGTAAAGCCAACTGATAAGCGGCACCGGCATCAAAAGCAGCCGTGTTGAAGTTGCCACCTTGCGAGTGACGTACAATTTCTTCTTGCGGGTTTGAGTTGTAGCTCAGTTGGGCGAATCGGCTTTCACACAATTTTTCCCAACCGCTAATCCAAGGTTCGGCACGTTCGTTCACTTTACGGCGTGCACGTTCAAAATCGGCTTCGGTGTTCACCAGACAAGGGTGCTTGATGGTGTACTCATAATTTTCATTGGGGTTGATTTCGCGTTGCCATGGTTCGGGAGTTCCGTTCTCGAACTCAGCACTACAGCTAGTCAGCAACACAAGCGTTGCGCTCCCCACGAAGGTATAAATCAGATTTTTCATACATTCAATTTTCATATTGTTATTCAATCAGTTTCCAGAGAAAATAAGATGCAATTATTTGCCACTTTCGTTCTTAATCAAATCTTTCAGTTCTTGTTCCGATTCGAAAGTCTTTATCCAATCCACATAGATGCTGCCTGTTTCATTGGCTTCATACCAGATTTTCCAAAATTGAAGTTCCACCGTATCGTACTTCGTCAATGAGGTAGGCATATACTGTTGGTTTTTGCCGAGGAATTTCTTCGTAAAGTCAGCGTAGAATACTTTGTACTCGCCACAATCTACCACAGTCATGGCATTTTTTCCTTTATCGGTATCTTCGCCATACTTACCGGCTACAGTAATGCCGCTTCCACCCCAAATGTCGAGATACCATTCAATACTTGTTGATGTTTCGAATACATTTTCGGGGAATTTCACTTTAAAAGCCATGATGGGATAATTGGTTACGTTGAATCCAAATCCGCCGGTGCGACAAATGCGGACAGCCTTGTAAGTCTTATCTTCACCAGGGAAGATGCGAAGCACTCCGTCATTCTCCATCCATTCAAATTCCCGGTGGGTAAAGTTTCCGAACGGCTGCCAGATATTCTCGATAGTAAACTGGTCGTTCATTAAACCTTCACTCACGTTGACACTCATCGTGGCTTTAACAGGTTTACCATCGCCATAGTCAGCCAAGGCTGTAATCACGGCATTGCCATAAGCTTTCGCTATGAACCGGCCTTTTTCGTCAACTTCTACAACATCCGGCTTACTGCTTTCCCATGCGATGTACGACAATGTGGCGTCTGCGGGCATTACATTCATCTGCGGAGTATAGGTTTCGCCTAAAGCCAGCTTATCGGTTTCCTTCACGAATTCCATACTTTCAATATAGATAATAGGCTTCACCTTTATCTCAAACTCTTTTGTGAAATGTTTGTCGTCAGTAGCGGTGACTTGTATGCGTGCCGTTCCTTCGGCCACACCTTTCACCTCGCCTTTTTCATTGACGGTCGCCTTATCGGGGGTAAGGCTTTTCCAAATCAGCCCGGGATAAGTGGGGTCGGCCGGAGTAATCTGCCAAGTAAGTGGCAGAGTCGAGGTAACAAACACTTCAAGCTCTTCGTTAGTGAGATTGATATCAGTGATGTGAATGATTTCATTTACCACCTTCACATTGATGGTTGAAGTGGTAGAATAACCCACAGCCGGCCTAGCCGAAATGACCGTGCTACCTGCACTTATTGCAGTGATGCGTCCGTCGGCATCTACAGTAGCTACATCAGGCACAGTCGATTTCCATACCAACGCTTTATTAAAAGCCTCATCGGGGCCTACGGTATATTTTATCAACGTATCAGTACCTATCAACAGAGGCAGTTCGGGAGTCACCTCAAGGTTGATTTCCTTAACGAGCACTCTCTCTTCTAAAACAGGGGATACATCGTCATCATTACACGAAACGGTCATTACCAAGTTACCCGTTATTAGTGCAACAAATGCACATTTTTGAAGTATGTTTTTGTATGTCATAATTCGATTACTTTATTAATGAATGATGAATGGATTATTGATTCCAACCCGGATTTTGTTTCAAGTTGGGGTTCAGCTTGAGTTGGTCAGTGGGCAGCGGCAACAAGTAATGCTTTTCGTGCCAGTTGCGTCCTTTTTCGTGAATAATGCAGCCTTCACCATCTTTATCTTTAAAAGAAGCATCAGGCCATCTGCTTTCAAAATCAGTATCTTTCCACTTCACACCGGTGAGGTTCATCGGCATTTCGTCTTCGGCCGTTTTCCAACGCTTCAGATCATCAATGCGGAAATTCTCATCGAAAAACTCGATGGTACGCTCACGACGAATTTCTGTGCGCATATCCAAATTATTTGCCGTGACAAAGTCGTTAGTCAAGTCAGGCATTTCGGGGTTAATGCGTTTACGTGTCAAGTTCAAGCTGATAGCCAAGTCTTCATCTGATATTTGTCCATCGCGTTCAAACACAGCTTCGGCATAGTTCAGCAGCACCTCGGCATAGCGGATGACGGGGAAGTCGTAAGCTTCCATACCGGTGGGCACTCCGTCACGTTCGCTGCACCACTTGTGGGGAAAGTAGCCCGTACCGGTTTGAGGCATGAAGTTCCTATGCGAGGCATTGGCTATTTCGGTAGCATTGCCGCTCCAATCAATGCGTCCGCCATTTGTCCCCCAATAAGTCTGTCCGGGCACCATAAGCTGATTGTTCATGCGGTTGTCGCGATTTTTATATTCATCATCCACTTTCGTGTAATTCCACGTTTGGGGATTGATGGGCAATCCATTGCTTTGCAGATACATATTAGCCATTTTGCGAGTAACGTACAAGGCATTGCCCAAACGCCCTTGTGTGATGTTAAAACCAATAGAATTGATAACAGGGTCGTGGCGGCGGGTAAAGATATACTCTTTATTACCTGTTTTATTGATATTGGCAGGGTTTGACTTTTCATTCTCCAAGATAAAGAGATACTTGTAGGCTTCCGTTCCCAATTCTTGAGGAGCAAAAAGCTCGAATGCTCCGCCCGCCATTACATCATGAGCCGCCTGTGCTGCGGTATTGAGCAAATCTTTTGTACGTTCGGTATTTTGACCGCCATTATGAAATTTCTCCCATGTACCTTCGTAAAGGGCTACACGCGAAAGAAACGCCAAAGCGGCTTCGCTGGAAAGGCGACCTTCATCGCTGCTGCTGATAGCCTTATCAACGGGCAATAGTTTAGCGGCTTCTTTCAAGTCGTCAATGATGAAGTCAGCCACCTCGGTACGCGGATTGCGAGCCTTCTGCATCTCAGGTGAGTCGATGTCGAGCGGCGTGCGGGCTATGATAAGGTCACCGTAAGCCTGCAATAACTCGAAGTAACAATAAGCACGGAAGAAACGGGCTTCCCCCACTGAAATGGCGATGTCGGCTTGTTGCTCATACGCATCAGCCTGTTGCAACAAGGTGTTGACTTGGCGAATACGATTGTAATTGTCGGCATAATGCTTGTCGGATGACGGAATACTGTTCGTTCCGTTACTATAGATGTTCACCGTGCTGCCGGCAAACAAATCCGAGCGAATATCGGCGTGCTGACTGTCGTCGAGCCATCGAAAGTCGGCCGACCAGCCGTAGAACTGGGTGGCAAAAAGTTTGAAGTGTTCGGGCGACTTCCAATAGTTGGTATCCGCCAATTGCGTCTTGGGCTCAAGGTCTAAACACGACTGCATGGTCATGGCGCAAATGATTCCTAAAATATATACTATTTTTTTCATTGTTATCTTCAATATTAAGAATAAAAACTAGAATGTGGCATTCACACCGAAAGTCACGGTGCGGTTAAACGGATAGCGTTGCTTGTTTTCCACCTTACGGGTGGCTTCGGGATCCCAACCATCGGTAATATACGATTTTTCCCATAAATCGGCGCCCGATACATAAATACGCAAGTTGCTGATGAAACCGCTCTTATTCATCCATGCCTTTGGCAATGTGTAACCAAGTACAATCTCTTTGAGACGCAGGTAAGCTCCGTTATCGGCCGACCAGGTAGAGGGAATGTAGTTGTAATTATTGATGTCATTACTGTTTGAATAAGTAGGAAAATGGTTATTGGGAGTTTCAGGACTCCATACATTACCCACCGACTGGTTGGTAGTGTTCAGCCAAATAGCCTTGAAAGGCACTTTCCAAGAGTCGATTTCACGATAGATGGTACGCTTGCCCACACCTTGGAATACGGTATTGAAATCGAATCCTTTCCACTCGCATCCGAAATTAAACGAGAACGAATATTTGGGGTCGTCGGAACCGAGAAATACAAGGTCATCTTGTGTCAGTTTACCGTCTTTGTTCACATCTTCATACATGTGGTCGCCCAAACGCAAGTTGGCAGGCAGGGCGATAGAGTTGCTGCCCACATATTTGTCCACGTAATAGTCCAGTTGGTCTTGGTTTTGTACCTTGCCCACATAGCGGTAGCCAAATACCGAATTGAGCGGATAGCCATTCACAGCTTCGTTATAACCTGCGCTCACCACGATGTTACCTCCATCGACGAGTTTATTGGTCATATAGGTTAACGTACCGCCAACATGGTAGTTGAAACTGCCTATCTTATCATGCCAAGTCAAACTAACATCGTAACCATTGGCTTCAAACTTACCACTATTCGTACTGGGAGCAGTTCCGCCCAGAACACCGGGATGCAGACGCGAAACCAACATATTATCGTTTTTCTTTTTAAAGATCTCGAACGTACCCGTAAAGCGATTGTTGAAGAATCCGAAGTCAATACCCAAGTTATAGTTGTAAATACGTTCCCAAGTACGCACAGTGCTCACCAGTCCGGCAGATTCCACATAGGTTCCTTTCGAGTTGCCCAACAAAGCACCGCTGTTCGATTTGTAGTTGTAAAGTTGGATGCCGTCATAGCGTCCGATACCATTTTGGTTACCTACCTCACCATATGAGGCACGTAGTTTCAGTTCATTCACATAGTCACGCAAGTTCTCCATGAATTTCTCTTCAGTGATACGCCATCCGGCTGATGCGCCCCAGAAGAAGTTCCAGCGATTCTTGGGCAAGAATTTCGAAGAGCCGTCGTAGCGAGCATTCACTTCTACCATATATCTTGACTTATAGTTGTAATTCAAGCGACCGAAATAAGAGAGAATAGCTTCCTCCCAACGGTCTACCTTGTCTATGTAGATTTGTCCTTTACCGTTAAGCGATTCGATTGCCGCTTCCACGTCCATTGCTTTGGTACCGCTATAATCGTAAGCGGCATAGTCATATTGCACACCTCCCATAAGCGATATGTCGTGAGCCTCATCAAATAATTTCTTATAAGTGAGAAAAGCTGATGCCGTGTAATTATCGGTACGTGCAGAGCTTTTAGTATACGATGATTTTTCTTTTGCAGGATAGGGAGAGTTCTCGTTTTGAATCGGTGTGCCATCGTATTGATACCAATCAATTGAAAGATACTGTTCGTCACGGGCCGCATTGTTCGTTGAGTACCCCAAAGTACCTTGAAAATCAAGGCCATCCAATATGTTCACTTTCAAAATCTCGTTCACATTCATAGTGGTCACTACAAGTTTGTTGTCACCTCCCAACTCGGCCGACCAGTTGGGAGTATGAATGCCTCCCCACGCATACGGTTTGCCATCGATGGTCGAAACCGGTAACCCTGGCTGCGGTATGCTACTGCCTAATATACTACCAATCTGTGTAGGAGCCACCTGATGCTGACGACTGGCTGACATATTGCTTTCCAAGCTGATACGGTCGTTTATCTTGAAGCTGTTGAATAAACGTACGTTATAGCGTTCGTTCGAGTTGTTCCCCCATTGCAGCGTCCCTTGGTCATTCAAATAACCAAGCGAGAGCCGGTAGGTCGATTTCTCCGAACCTCCGCTTATGCTGAGGTTATGTTGGGTAGAAGTAGCGTTCCCCCACAGCACATCAGTCCAGTTCATATCATGAAACACAAAGTCGGCCACACCGCGGAATCCTCCCGGAATGGGATCTTCATCGGGATTATTTCCACCATGCAGATTAATCCAACTCCCCTTCATCGCTTTAGCCAAACGGGCATAGCGCACCCAGTTGTCGTCTTCGCCATAGCCGTCATTCAAGCGGGCTTGGAGCACACCATCCGTCCATTCGTCCATACTCATCATGCGGGGCTGCAAACCCACAATTTTACGTGTAACCGAACCACTATATTCCACCTTGGTTCTGCCGGCATCGGGACGTTTGGTAGTTACCAAAATCACACCACCTGCCGCTTTTGCACCATAAATGGCAGCCGAAGCATCTTTCAGGAAGTTAATGGTTTCGATGTCATCGGCATTGAGTTGAGCCATCTCACTCACACCACTGGCAGGTACACCGTCAATAATCAAGAGAGGTTCTACCTTGTTCTTCGATACAGAACCACGGATTGAGACACCCCATCCCTCTTCACCGGGAGCAGCCGACGAGCGGGTGATGCGTAAACCCGGCACCTGACCTTGCATGGCCGAAAGCGGATTGGATACCGTACCTTTGTCTTTAAAAAGTTTTTGGTCGACCACTGTTACCGAGCCTGTCAACGACTCTTTCTTCATACTGCCGTATCCCACCACTACAACTTCCAGGAGTAGTTCAGAGTCTTCTTTCAATACAATCTTCAAACTGGTTTCATGGCCTTTCACTTGAACTTCTTCCGTTTTGTAACCGATATATGAGATAACCAAAGTTCCTTTGGCATCTTTCAATGAGAAGTTTCCGTCAATGTCAGTCATACAGCCATTGGTGGTGCCTTTTACCATAACATTAGCACCGATAACGGGCTCGCCATTGGAATCCACGATTTTACCTTTAATTGTACCAGTCTGCAATACGACTTGCACTTCCCCGGCATCTGCAAAGACAGCCTGCGAGCCACCTGCTATAAGAGCAGAGGCTATCACCGTGGAGAATAGAATCCTTCTCGATGAAAATCTGAAGAGACTTTTTTTCATATACATAAAATTTAAAACTAACATTTATACTATTTATTCTAATATTAGATACACTGTTGGATATATTCACGGATTTCTTTCCGACTGATAAACAAATGATTTTCTACAGTACGGACAGATAATCCGAGACAAGCGGAAATATCCGCTGACGATATATGCTTGAAGCGACTCATTACATAAATCTTTCTTCGTTGCGCAGGCAGCCGGAGAACTCTCTTCTGCTCACACACAGATAAATCATTAGCGATTATCTGGCTCTCTACCTCATTAATAAAGGTAGGAAGCTGATCTAAAAAATAGGATGTAATTTCCTGCATTTTATAATGACGACGCAAATAATCAATAACCAAATTCCGGCAAATAGAGAAAATAAAGTACTTTATTGTTTCCGGTCGCAACATTTGCTTATAATCCATCAAACGTAAAAATACATCTTGAGCCAGATCTTTCGCGTCTTCATCTTTTCCTATCTTATATAAGATATACAAGTAAACGGAACGATGATAATTCTGATAAGAATCAGTAATCAACTGTACGGATGACATATCTATATTTTCCATTGCTTAGATTTTTGTTTATCATTACGTTGGCAAATATAGAAGGTAAATATGAAAACGGATATTCAAAAAGAAAGAGATAAATTCCGTCCTATTGGCGGAGAGCAAGCGATCAACACACATTCTAATTATCAAACAGTTAACTCATAATTTTATAGAGTCTCAATTTATTATTTGAGACTCTAAAGAGGTATTTATCAATCTAAAGTTTAAAATGAAAGGTACATAGGTATATTATTCTTCATTGGTCTTTCCGATACTTCGAATATATTCATTCGGAGTAATTCCAATAACCTTTTTAAAATAACGAAAGAAGGAAGTACGCGAACTAAAACCACATAGTTCGGCTAAAGCTGTCAACGTATATTTAGAATATTCATCTTTATCAACCAAACGCTTAAACTCCTCTATGCGATAGTCATTCAAATAGTCATAATAGTTTTTATCCAAATATTGATTGAATAAATAGGATAATGTATAAGTGGAAACATTCAATATTGCAGCCAAATCTGCTATTTTCAGATTGGGATTAACATATAGTCGATCCCTTTGCATCAGAAGTTCCAGCTCGCCAGCCAAGCGTCTACATTCTTCTTCAGTCACATTGCTCTTTCTATATTTTTCTTCAATCACCGGTTGCTGTTTTTCCTTCGATTGAATTAGGTTGTTTCGTTTTATTCTCCGGCGATAATATATATAAGCCAAGGTTATTATCAATATCACTAAAACAGTCACACTCCACATAACAGCATTGAAGCGAGGAACAATAGTCACCATCAGACAAATTTCTGACTCCGGATCATCTACCCGATGAATTCTAAACTGATAATTGCCTGATGATAAATCATAATACGTTATTTCAGATTGTCCACTCAATAATTGCCAGTCGCTATCTATCCCTTCCATCTTACATTTATAAGACATATATGCAGGCTCCGAATAAGTGAACCCAGAGAAACGGATTGTCAAATTACGCTGATCTGCTTCCAATTTTATTTTATACACGTTATTTTCTCTACTCATCTTAGCATAAACCGATTGCTTTCCATTCACTAATACATCGGTAATAGCAACCGGATAATGCCATTTTGCTTTTCTGCCGTTTTGTTCCGAGGTCAGATAAATCATACCTTTCGAATTGCCGAACCACATCGTACCCTCTTCATCTATCACAGGGAAACAAGTAATAAATATAGAACTGGGCAAGCCATCTACGAAATTATAGGGAATAAAATTATCTTTCTTATCATAACGATATAAGCCCAAATTAGTACCAATCCACAACCAACCTTCATGATCTTCTATAATAAACATTGCATCTTTTCCATCCAAAGGAGTGCCCGACTGCATTCTCCGAAAATGATTCATCGACAAATCAGATATAAAAATTGCACCTTTATCCGGAAGGAAATAAAGCTCATGATTAGAATCTTCGTATACTGTCCGGATTTTATCTTTATGAATAAACCCTTCAGGAAACATATCCGACTTCAAACTATTGGTTGATGGATCCCAAATGCATAAACCGTTCTCTGTACAAATCCATCCTTTACGAGTGGAATCAAAACATATATCATATACATTTTCTCCCGGTAATTTCGAATTTTCAGTAGTATAATGCCGGATTTGCTTTCCATCTCTATAACAGTAAAGTCCCATAGACGTCGCCATCCACAAACTTCCTTCATCATCCGATTTTATGCAAAACACATGTCCTTTCAGAAATGGAGTTGATTTTAAGTCTGCTGTTTCAAAATCGGATAAAGTCAACGTGGAAGGATTGAGGATATATATACCGCCACCATAAGTACCTATGTAATACTTTCCTTCAAAAGCATAAATACACAAGATCATATTGGAACGTAATTCGGGAACCTTAAAACTTTTATACCGCTGTTTCTTTTCATCTATATAGAAAAGTCCATTGCGCGAACCTATCAGTTTCTCGTCTTTCGAAACAGCTATTGCACGAACAGGCATCTCTTTTGAGTCGAAATAAGGAAGATAGGCATAGGTAGAAAATAACCCGCTCTGGTATAGTGTATAATCTAAGCCTAACTGATAAAAACCAATCCAAATCACTCCTTCCCTATCAACCAATAATGCATAGACAGAATTGGAACGGATCGCCTGTTTATTTCCCGATTCGTAACTAAAGGAACGAACAATCTTCATATTATTCGCAGAAACAAAATGTACCCCGTTTCCATCAGTGCCTATATACAACAAATTCTTTTCATCACTGGAGAGAGACATGATAACATTACAACCCAAGTCAATAATATTTTCTTTAAATTCACCCGTCGAGCTATCAAAACATAGCAACCCATGATCCATTGTTCCTAAATAAAGCTTTTTGCCGATACGTGTCATATTTCTATAGGAGAATCCCTGCTTGTATGGATAAGAGGTTATTTTCCGGTTTGAAATATTCATGGAATGTAATCCACCTTTGGTAAGAATCCATAAAGCTCCATTTTCATCCAAATTCAATGCAACGATGAAATTTTCTGCCGATAAGATGTCGGAACTTACTGCCAGTCGCTCCAATTGATTATTTCGATAGATAAATAATCCTTTTTCACTACCTATATACAATCCTCCATCCCGAGTTGGTAAAAGGGCACGAACACCACAATTAATAGTCTCCGGACTAAAGGGTTCCAGTTTTTCTGTTTCCTTATGAACCGTCCACAATCCCATATCATTCCCTATCCATATCCTATTACCAGTCGTCTCTGTTATTACATTCACCCATTTTAGTTTTTCATTATTCCCTAATATGGGATAATGTTTCAAATGGACTCCGTCAAAACGTTCAACAGAACTTGCCGTGCCAATCCAAATATAGCCTAATGAATCTTTATAAAAAGAACTGACCATCAGGTCGGAAAGTCCGTCTGTTTCGGAAATGCTGCGGAAAGAGTAAGAAATCGGATAAATAGGTATATTTATGAGTAGCAGACAAAGAGTAGTCAAAGCCTTTACTATATGTCGTATTAGATTATGCATAGAGGATTCATATTTAATGAAACAATGCAAACCTACATAAAATATCTCAGATTTTATATAGGTTTGCACAAAAAACAAGGAACTTACTCTCTTTAAAAAGATAAAATCTATCCTGGATATACATAATTTACAGTTTCACCTTTATCTGTGATTTCTGATAAACTACCGGGATTTTCTTATCATTCACTTCTACAGACACAGGCT
>OCHG01001117.1_pt1 | contig 18876 bp, 15 predicted proteins | sample 1538801 | NCBI WGS metagenome assembly OCHG01 (sample SAMN04571727, study PRJEB22368) | human gut metagenome | biome: human gut; material: stool | host: Homo sapiens | place: Luxembourg | collected 2012-09-20 | reverse complement strand
GATGCACGGGGATAGCTTGCTTATGCTTACAACAAAAGTTGTATCGAACAAGAAGTCCCCACTTCTAAGCGATAGCGAAAGTGGTGGGAGTACATCACTATTATAATAAAGATTATAAGTATAAAAAATAATTTATGGTGATAGATTATGAGTAATTTTGATTTTTTAAAAGAAAAATTTCCAGTATTAGCAAATTTAGGTGATTTAGCAGAAAAATATTTATATACAGATCCTAATTCTTGTTTAATTAAATTAGGCATGATAGGGGAAACTGTTGTAAATTTAATTTTTGAATATGATAATATAAAAAAACCGACAGAAGATAAAGCGGTAAATCGTATAAATATTTTAATTCGTGAAGGTTATATTGATGAACAACTTAAAAATATTTTACATGCTTTGCGTAAAGCAAGAAATAAAGCTGTTCATGAAAATTATGAAAAGCCTTGTGGTCTTTTATTAGAATTTGCCTATGTGCTTAGTGAGTGGTTTATGCAAACTTATGGAGATTATAGATATGAACATAAACCATTTATTTTGCCTAAAAAAGAAGATATTTATTATACAAATATTGAAGAAAACGAATTACAGCAATTAACACAATCTGCATTGCAAACAGCTTCTAAAGCAAAAACTATTAAAAGAGATAAACGTTTGAATTTAATAAAATCAGCAACAGATAGATTAAAATTAACAGAAGAACAGACAAGATACATCATTGATGCACAACTAAGAGAAGCTGGGTGGCAAGTAGATACAAGAAATATTCGCTATAGCAAAGGCTCAAGACCACAGAAAAATGTAAATATGGCAATAGCGGAATGGCCTACAATGACAGATAAAAAAACTACAGGTCATGTAGATTATGCATTATTTATTGGTTTAAAACTTGTAGCAGTAGTAGAAGCTAAAAGTATAGATAAAGATATTTTATCTGTAATGGATTATCAAGCAAAAGAATATGCTAGTCAAATTATAATTGATGAAAAATATTTAATTGGTCAATATGGTGATTATAAAGTTCCTTTTGTATTTGCGACAAATGGTAGACCATATTTAAAACAGATAGAAACAGCTTCGGGTATTTGGTTTAGAGATTTACGCAGTAGTTTAAATTATCCTGTGGCTTTGAGAGGTTTTAAATCTCCAGAAGGACTTAAAGAATTATTGCAATTAGACATAGAAAAAGTAAATAGTGAATTAACAAATTATAATCAAGGCTTTTTAGTAGATAAACAAGGTTTGAATTTGAGATATTATCAAGTAAATGCGATAAAAGCAACTGTTGATGCTATCGTAGCAGGCAAGAAAAATATTTTATTAGCTATGGCTACAGGTACAGGAAAGACTCGCACTATTTTAGGCATGATATATCTATTTTTAAAGACAAAGAGATTTCACCGCATATTATTTTTAGTGGATAGAACGAGTCTAGGTGAGCAAGCTTATGAAACTTTTCGTGAAGTAAAGCTTGAAGAATTGATGACTTTAGATGAAATCTATAATATAAAAGGGTTAAATAATAAACAGATAGATAGAGAGACTAAAATACAGATAGCAACTGTACAAAGTATGGTTAAAAGATTGTTGTATCAAAATGATGAAGATGGTGAAAAATATAATAAAATGCCGTCTGTCAGCGATTTTGATTTAATCATTGTAGACGAAGCTCACAGAGGTTATATATTGGATAGACAGATGAGCGAAGAAGAACTTTTGTATAATAATCAACAGGATTATATCAGTAAATATCGCTATGTCATTGAATATTTTGATGCCGTAAAAATAGGGCTTACAGCTACACCAGCACTGCATACTACAGAAATTTTCGGCGAACCAGTATTTACTTATTCTTATCGTGAAGCTGTCAATGATAGATTTCTAGTAGACCATGATGTACCGCACAATATTCGTACAAGATTATACAATGAAGGTATAGTCTATCATAAAGGCGATAATATGTTACTTTATGATACAGCTACAAAAGAGGTAACAAATGTAGCTTGCTTAGAAGATGAAGTTCATATCGAAGTGGATAAATTTAATCGTGAAGTAATCACCGAAGATTTTAATCGCAAAGTCTTAATCGAAATCATAGAGAGTATCAGTCGAAAAAATAATCAAAAAGATGAAGATAAGCAAGGAAAAGTATTAATTTTCGCTGTTGATGATAATCATGCAGATTTAATCGTAAAAATCTTAAAAGAAATTTGCCCTGATTATAATATTCCTAGTGATACAATTATCAAAATCACTGCTAGTGCAGGTCAAGGCAATAAAGACCGTATTTTAGAATATATACGTCGTTTTAAAAATGAAAAAGATCCTTCTATTGTTGTTACTGTAGATTTGTTGACTACAGGTGTTGATGTGCCGAAGATAGATACTTTAGTATTTTTACGTAGAGTAAAATCTCGTATTTTATTTGAACAGATGTTAGGCAGGGCAACTCGTCTATGTCCGCAAATTGATAAAACTTGTTTTGAGATTTATGATCCTGTAGGTGTATATGAAGCTTTAGACAGTGTAAATACTATGAAACCTGTTGTGGTAAATCCTAATATCAGCATAGGAGATATCATCAATAAAATAAAAGAAGATAATGGCATATATACAGCAGATGAACTGAAGTATAAACAAAATCAATTAGAGCAATTAGTCGGTAAATTAAATCGTAAACAGCAATCTATGAGCGATAAAAAGAAAAAAGATTTTAAGACAATGACAGGTAAATCAACAACTGATTTTATTGACGAATTGAGAGCTTTGCCAGTAGAAAAAATTAGCTCTTATATACAAGAGCATGAAAGCTATTTTACTTTTTTACAAGAAAAAGATGCTTGTCATGGCAAAACTCGCATTATTTATGAGGGTGAAGATGAAGTAGTATCTCATACTAGAGATTATGGAAATACGCAAAAACCACAAGATTATATAGAAAGTTTCACTCAATATTTAAAAGATAATATGAATGAAATAATTGCTTTGAAATTAATCTGTACAAAACCTAGCGATTTAAAACGTGAAGATTTAAAAAGATTATGCTTAAAACTAGATAGTAATGGTTTTAGTCAAACACATTTAAATACAGCTTTAAACCAAATGACTAATCAAGAGATAACAGCAGATATCATCAGCATAATTCGTCAATGTATACTTGGCAGTGCTAGAGTTAGTCATGAAGAACGTATAAAAAAGGCTATGGAAAAATTGAAAGCAAATCATTATTTTTCTGTAAGTGAAGAAACTTTCTTGAAAAGCATAGAGAAATATTTATTGCATGAGTCTGTAATTAATAAAGAAACCTTTGATACCGATACAAGATTTGTAAAAAAAGGTGGTTTTAAAACTATTGATAAAAAATTTGGCGGACATTTAGCAGAAATTATAGTAGAATTAAACCAATATTTATATGAAGATGGAGGAAAAATAGCTTGAATACACAAGAGATAGTAGCAAAACTTTGGAATTTATGTAATGTACTAAGAGATGACGGTATAACTTATCATCAATATGTAACAGAACTCACCTATATTTTATTTTTGAAAATGGCAAAAGAAACAGGTGTAGAAAAAAATATTCCTGAAGCATACCGCTGGGATAATTTAGTAAATAAAAGCGGTATTGAGTTAAAAAATTTCTATAAAGAATTATTAGATAAATTAGGCACTAATACTACAGGTAGAATTAGAGAGATTTATCAAGGTTCAGCGACTAATATTGAAGAACCAAAGAATTTAGAAAAAATAATTAAAACTATAGATGAACTTGATTGGTACAGTGCTAAAGAAGAAGGCTTGGGCAATCTTTATGAAGGTTTGCTCGAAAAAAATGCCAATGAGAAAAAATCTGGAGCAGGGCAATATTTTACCCCTCGTGTACTCATTGATGTGATTGTAGAGCTTGTAGCACCACAGGCAGGCGAACGTTGTAATGATCCAGCTTGCGGAACTTTTGGCTTTATGATTTCTGCAAATAATTATGTAAAATCTCAAACTGATGATTATGATGATTTAGATGAAGAACAAAGTGATTTTCAATACAAAGAAGCTTTTACAGGTTGCGAATTAGTACATGATACGCATAGATTAGCTTTGATGAATGCAATGCTTCACGATATTGATGGCGATATCATGCTTGCTGATACATTATCCAATCAAGGAAAAGCATTAAAAGATTTTGATGTAGTGCTTGCCAATCCTCCTTTTGGTACGAAAAAAGGTGGCGAACGTGCAACACGTGATGATTTCACTTATCCTACGAGCAATAAACAGTTGAATTTCTTGCAACATATTTATCGTAGTTTAAAAGCCAATGGCAAAGCTAGAGCAGGTGTTGTACTTCCAGATAATGTGTTATTTGCTGACGGTGATGGCGAAAAAATCCGTGCCGATTTAATGGATAAATGCAATCTGCATACAATTTTGCGATTACCTACAGGGATTTTCTATGCTCAAGGTGTAAAAACGAATGTATTATTTTTCACACGTGGAAAAACAGATAAAGATAATACAAAAGAAGTGTGGTTCTATGATTTAAGAACGAATATGCCTTCTTTTGGTAAAACAAATCCACTCAAAAAAAGTGATTTTGCTGATTTTATCAAAGCTTATACAGCAGAAGATAGACATAAAGTACAAGATGAGAGATTTTCTGTATTTACAAGAGAGCAAATCGCCGAAAAAGGTAATAGCCTTGATTTAGGCTTGATAAAAGATGATAGTATCTTAGATTATGAAGACTTGCCAAATCCTATTGATTGTACAGAAGAAATGATTGCAGACTTATCCGAAGCACAAGCCTTGCTTAGTGAAGTTGTAAATGAATTAAAATCTTTAGAAAATGGTGAGGCTTAAAATGGCAAAGAAAAAACAAATAGAGTTAACCATAGAAGAAAAATTGCAAAATGCCTTAGTACCAAAAGAAGAACAACCATATAAAATACCTAGTAATTGGTGTTGGTTATATTCAAATTTTGTAGTTGATGTTAGAGACGGTACACATGATACACCTAAGTATATATCAGAAGGATATCCATTAATAACATCTAAAAATTTAAAAAATAATAATATAGATTTTGATAAAGTAAATTATATATCAAAAGAGGATTATGAAAAAATTAATTTACGTAGTAAAGTAGATATCGGTGATGTATTGTTTTCTATGATTGGAACAATAGGAAATCCAGTTTTAATAAAAGGGCAGACAAATTATGCTATAAAAAATGTAGCTCTTTTTAAAGATATAAATCTTATTAATATGACTTTCTTTAGATTTTATTTAGAAACTAAATTTGTAATAGATAAAATGAAAAAAGAAGCAAAAGGAAGCACACAAAAATTTGTTAGTTTAAAATATTTAAGGAATTTTCCAATATGTTATCCTTCATTAGAAGAACAGCAAAGAATAGTAAATATAATAGAGTCTTTATTTACTAAATTAGATAGAGCAAAGGAATTAATAGAAAATACTTTAGCTCAATTTGAACAAAATAAAATGGCAATACTGCATAAAGCTTTTACTGGTGAATTAACAGCAAAATGGAGAAAAGAAAATAATATTGATTTATCTAGTTGGCAAGAAAAAACAATAGATGAGTTGTGTACATCATTAAAATATGGTACATCAAAAAAATCTAACCCCGAAGGTTCTGTAGTTGTATTAAGAATGGGAAATTTACAAAATGGGGAAATAGATTGGTCTAATCTTATGTACACAGATGATAAAGATGATATAGAAAAATATTTGTTAAAAAAAGGTGATGTATTATTTAATCGTACAAATAGTCCTGAACTTGTAGGAAAAACATCAATTTATCGTGGTGAATATCCAGCTATATATGCAGGTTATTTAATAAAATTAGATTATGGAAAAGATATTATTGGCGAATATCTTAACTATATGATGAATTCTACTAAAGCAAAACATTATTGTTATACTGTTAAAACTGATGGAGTAAGTCAGTCTAATATAAATGCAAAAAAAATAGGTGCATTTGAAATTCCAGTACCTACTATTGAAGAACAACAGGAAATTGTTAATATTTTGGATAATTTATTGGCTAAGTATAATAAAATAAAAAACTTAGAACAGCAATTAGAGAAAATAGAATTACTGAAAAAAGCAATACTAGCTAAAGCTTTTCGTGGTGAGTTAGGCACAAATAATCCTGACGAAGAAAGTGCTGAAAATCTATTAAAAGAGATTTTAGCTGAAAAATAATTTAAAAAGGAGGTGTTTTTTTGAGAGGTTTAGTTTTAAATAGATTTTTTACACAATACATTTTTAAAGAGTTAATAGATATGAATATGAATTCTGTATATAAAACGATTATTAATGATTATGTAAAAGATAGTGATAAAAAAAACAACTCTGAAATAATAAAGGATATATATAGTTATATGTTGAAGTATTATAGAAATGAATATATATATCAAAATACTATTATTAATAAATTATTATTGGGGAAACATAGTTTGAATACAACAACAGCTTTAACACAAATACCAATATCAAAATCAAAAGCGGATTTTATTTTGATAAATGGAAAAGCTGTAGTATATGAAATAAAATCTGAATTAGATACATTGGAACGATTAGATAAACAAATAAAAGATTATTATAAAGCATTTAAATATGTAACAGTTATTTCTTGTGAAGAAAATTTTAATAAATTATGTGATTTATATGGAGATACAAAAGTAGGTATTTCTATATTTACAAAAAGGAACACTATTAGTAATAGAAAAGCACCTATTTGTGAGGAAAATTATTTAGATTATAAAGTAATTTATGATGTACTTAATAAAAAAGAAATAGATGAAATTTTATTAAGTTATTATAAAAAATTGCCAACAGTATCTATAGTATTTTATTATAAAGTTTGTTATGAGTTATTTAAAAAAATACCTATGAATGTATTGTATACTATGTTTTTAAAACAGCTAAAAAAAAGAAATCAAATAGATGAGAATATTTTTAGTAAAATACCTTATGAATTAAAATCGTTAATTTATTTTGCCAAAATATCATATAAGGATATATCAAAATTAGAAAAATTTTTAAATAGTAGTTATGGAGGATAAAATTATGTATTATCCATATTTAAGAGGCAGACAATTTGAATTATTAGCGTTAAGAGAGTTAGTAAATGAAAATTTATTAAGTGAAAAAATTGTACCTATTATAGAACCTGTAAAATTAACATCTACATTTTTTAAAACAATAAAGGCTTTTATTGAAAAAAATCATGAATTTGCAATCACATTAAATCCTAAAGAAGATGTTTTTATGGGAATAGATGATGATAAAGATACATTAGATAAAGTTAATGAACTTTTTGCAAGTAATCTATGTAAAAAAGTTATAATCGCTAGAGATGGATATGAGTATATCAAAAATTTTAAATTTGATATAAATATTGATGATATCATGGTCATGGTATCAGAAGTAGATAATTTATCAATATATAATAAATTAGTAGAAGAATATAATCCACAGATAGCGATAATAAAAAGCGAAGGAAAAATTCGTAGAACAGTAAAAATAGATAAAATTTTATTAGAAGATAATTTTAATAAACAAAAGCGTAATGTAGATTATAAGGATAATGTAGATGAGTTTTTTTCAGATACTCATTTATATTATCAAGAAGATGGATATAAAGGTTTTGCTGATTTCTCTATAATTGGAGATGATGAACAAAAAGGTGGATTTGCTCCAATGGCAGTAGCAATTCATATTATTTATTTTGATGAAGAAAAAAATTTAAGAGTACATCATTTTGTTTCAGATTCTAATGAAGATATAAAAGATACGCCTAATAAATATTATGAGGCTCTTATAAAATTAGTTAATTGGCAAAAGGAAAGAACTGAAAGAGAGACTTTAGGATTGAAAAAATTAATTGATAGTTTTGAAAGTCAGGGATATCCAGGATTAGGTTCAGTCAAAAAATATACTATAATGCATCACTTAGAATTGATGAATAGATATCTTAATGGAGAAATAAAATGAAGTGTTGTATAAATTGTTTTGAAGATGTAGAGCTAAAAAATATTATAGAACATCTAAAAGAAAAAGGCGATTGTGATTTCTGTCATAGTCATAATGTGTATGTATATGACATTGAAAAAGATAATAAAATAGGTGAACTTCTTACAGAAATTCTTTATATATACACATTAGAAGATACTTTGCCTCGTGAATTTCCTACAAATAAATTGGAAAAATTAGAAGATATTTTAATGAATGAATGGCATATATTTAATTTAGATAAAGCATCTATGATAAAGCTTGTAAAAGAGCTTTGCAAGAAAAGTTATACTAGAATAGATGATGTTTTTGAACAAAAAGTAGGTTTTAAAGAATTGCATTTGAAGCATTTAAAACATATTGGTTTATATTTAGAAAATAATGCTATATTAAAGACAAATACATGGGAAGATTTTGTTGAAAGTATAAAAACTAAAAATAGATTTCATACAGATTTTTTTAATGAAAATGAGTTAGAAAAAATATTATCTTATACGGTTAAAACACTAAAAAAAGGTGAAGTATTTTATAGAGCACGGATATCTAAAGATAAGAAGGGCTATAATATAACAGAAATGGGAGCTCCACCAGCTAACTTAGCTAGTGCAGGAAGAGCTAATGCAGAAGGTATCAGTTGTTTATATTTAGCAAGTGATGAAAAAACAACTTTTTATGAAATAAGGGCTATTGCTTATGATTATGTATGTGTAGGAAGATTTGAATTAAATAAGGATATAGAAATAATAGACTTATCAAGTCTTGATAAAATTAGTCCATTTATATCTGAATTAGAATGTATGGAATATGCTATAAATGTTGATATATTAAATAAAATAGCATATGATATATCAAGACCAATGAGAAGACATGATAGTAAATTAGATTATTTACCAACACAATATATAAGCGATTTTATAAAGAAAAAGAAGTATGCAGGAATTATGTATAAAAGTACTTTATCTGAAACGGGATATAATTTAGCAATATTTGATGAAAGTATTTTTACTTGCATAGATACAAAGGTATATGAAGTTGAATCTCTAAGTTATGATTATAAATGATTAAAGAAAGAGTTATTTACTAGATTTAGTAGATAACTCTTTTTATGTTAAAATAAGTGTACTAAATAAAATAATAAGAGGTAGTCATGGAGAATATGAATAAGAATATTGCCTATGAGCATATAGATTTTTCGGAGATAACGAAGGTACGTTTTTGTACTTTGGTGGAAAAATGTAATTATATACCTAATCATTGGCATCAATCCATAGAGTTTATTTATCTAATCAAGGGCGAAAGATTGGCGACTATAGAAAATAAATCGTTTTTGCTTCATGATGGTGATTGTGTTTTAGTCAATGCAAATGCTATTCACTCTATGAAATTGATGGAAACAAATACAATTATTTTGTTGCAAATTCCTATAGATTTTTTAGAGCAATTTGTACCAGATATACAAGAAATTATATTTGTACTCAATGATAGTAAAAATACACCAAGAAAACAGGAATGTTTAAATAAGGTAAAATCTATATTATTGGAAATGAAAAGGGTTTATGACGCAAAGGAAGATGGATTTTTATTGAAGTTTAATAGTTTATTGTTTTCATTGTTGTTTGAATTGAAGACTCATTTTAGTGTGAAAATGATGAATGTCAATGTAGGTCAACGGAAAAAAGATTTAGCTAGATTGAATATAATTTTGAAATATTTGCAAGAGAATTATAAGCAAAATATAGCTTTAGAAGATATAGCAAAATTAGTACATTTTCAGACGAATTATTTTTGTAGATTTTTTAAAAAGCATATGGGTGTTACTTTTATCGAGTATCAAAATCAAGTGAAATTAGCTTATGTTTATCGAGATTTAATTAATACAAAAGATAGTTTGTCTATGATTTTATCAAGACATGGTTTTAATAATTATAAATTATTTAGGACTTTGTTTAAAAAGCATTTTGGCAATACACCTATGAAGGTGCGTAAACATATTGTTGAGCAAGATTGATAGTTGGTTAGAGGTGAAGTGATGAAAAATTATTTTAAATATTTTTTGAGTATATGTTTTATTATCGGTTTATGTTTGCATAGTGAATTTGTTTTTGCTGAAAGTTTGAAGGGTAATGCTCTAAAACAAGGCGATTGTATAGGTATAGTAGCACCTGCTTCAGGTATTGAAGATATGAATATAGCTGACGCTATCAATAAATTGCAAAATTGGGGTTATAAGGTGAAATTATCGCCGAATTTGTATCAGCAATCAGGATATTTAGCAGGTAGCGACCAAATGAGAGCTGATGATTTAAATAATTTTTTTGCTGATGATGAAGTCGATGCGATACTTTGTCTTCGTGGCGGTTATGGTAGTGGTCGAATACTTGATTTATTGAATTATGAAATGATAAAACAGCACCCTAAAATGGTGATTGGCTATAGTGATATAACGGCATTGCATATGGCATTGATAAAAAAAGCAGATTTGGTGCCAGTGCATGGGGCTATGGTTATAGATATTAATGACAATAGCTATAATTATACAGATAATCAATTAAAATTGGGTTTGGCAAATGAAAGTTTGGGTATGAATAATGAATTTGTTTTGCCAAATAATCATAGTTTGAAAGTATTAAAAGAAGGTTATGCTAAAGGTAAAATCATTGGCGGTAATCTATCTGTATTAGCTTTTTTATCTGGCAGTGAATATCAGCCAAATGGTGAAAATTGTATTTTATTCATTGAAGAAGTCGGTGAGGACTCTTATGTAATAGATAGATGTTTTCAGCAATTATGGCAAAGTGGAGTGTTAAAGCAAGTGAAGGGCTTAATCATTGGTAATATGCGAAGATGTGAACCAACAGAGCCGACACAATTTGATTATTCTGTAATGCAGGTAATCAAGCAATATGCAGATAAAGCCAATATTCCTGTAGTCTATGATATGCCAGTAGGTCATGGAGCGATAAATGGATTTTTGCCTTTGAATGTAGAAATAACACTTGATGCAAATACAGCTAATCCGCAAATAATTTTTAATGAAAGTTATGTAAAATAAAAAAGAGTAGTTTGATAAATATAATATCAAACTACTTTTTTTGAAGATTTTTATAATATTTCTTTTAATGTATCAATAGATGATTGTGGTGTTGCCCAGCTAGTGGCAAAACGTACTACTGTATGTGTATCGTCATATTTTTCCCAGAAACTACAGCTGATTTTTTGGCGGAGTTCTTTTAGTTTGGTATCTTCTAAAATGATGAATTGCTGATTAGTATCTGTTTCTAAGAAGAATTTATAATTTTTTTCTTTGAAGATAGCTTTTAATTGTTCAGCTTTTTCAATGGCATTTTTAGCGATTTTAAGATAGAGATTATCAGTAAATAATGTATCAAATTGAATACCAAGTAGTCTACCTTTAGCAAGTAATGCCCCATGTTGTTTGATGATAGTGAAGAAATGAGGTATTAAATTTGGTTTTGTGATTACTACTGCTTCACCGAATAATGCACCAACTTTTGTACCACCAATATAAAATACATCACAATATTTAGCGATATCTTGCATAGTAACATCAGTGTTTAAAGAAGCAAGACCATAGCCAAGTCTAGCACCATCTAAAAATAATGGTAGATTGTATTTGTGGCAGATAGCGGAAGCTAATTCTTGTTTAGTATATAAAGTACCCCATTCAGTAGGGTGAGAGATATATACAGCTCCAGGAATAGTCATATGTTCAAAACTTTCATCACCATAAAATTTAGTGAGATATTTTTCTACTTCACTGGCTTTGAGTTTGCCTTCTTCTTGTGGTAAAGTGATGACTTTATGTCCACCAAATTCAATAGCACCAGCTTCATGAAGTTCGATATGAGCGCTATCTACGCCAATGACGCCTTCGTATGATTTTAATAGACCATCGATTACAGTAGCATTTGTCTGTGTACCGCCAACGAGAAAATGAACTTGTGCTTCAGGACAGTTGCAAGCTTGACGGATTTTTTCGCGAGCAGATTCGCAATATGTATCATTGCCATAACCAGGAGTTTGTTCAAAGTTAGTAGTTACAAGTTTTTCTAAAATAGAGGAATGTGCTCCTTCTAAATAATCGCTGTCAAAATATAACATCATATCACCCTTTTATATAAAATTAGATAATCTATATTATATCGTAAAGAAATAAAAAATGAATATTTAAAGTTATTGTCAATTTTCTATGTTATATGTTATGATAATAAATCATATAGAAATAGTATGAAAGATGGTATGATTATGAATGGCGATTTTTGGCAATCATTTTTGATGATAAGTGATATATATACGGTAGGATTTTTGGTTTTATTATGTATTTTCTTTGGCATTATTCATTATCTCTATCGCAAACGTAAAATGGATTTTTCCTTAGTGGTATTAATTGGTATGGGTCTTGGCTGTATTTTAGGTATACTCATGCAGTATATGGCAGGTTTTCCTAATGATCCAATGAAGATTACTTTTATTAAAGAAACAACGAATTGGTTACAATTATTTGGTAATGGTTATATTGATTTAATCAAAATGATAGTAGTACCACTTGTAATAGTTTCTATCGCTCATGTTATTGTGAATATGAAATCTGAGCAAAAAATGAGCCGTTTAGTGAAGAAAACTATTTTAGTTACAATGTCTATGGTAGCTGTGGCTTCTATAGTAGGTATAGCGTTTGGTATTTTCTTCAATGTTGGTGGCGATGCTTTGACAAATGTAGCAACAGAGGCAAAAGCAAAAGAGATTGTTTCTGTGGCAACTACACTTAGAGGGCTGATACCAGGAAATTTAGTTGATGCTATGGTAAAAAATAATATCATTGGTATGGTTATTTTTGGAGCTTTTTTAGGCAGAGCTATTTGGTGGATAAAAGCTGATGAGCCAAAAGTTGAGGAATTTATGCGTAAATTAGTCAATGGTTTGCATAAAGCTTTGATGAATATGGCGCTTTTGATTTTAGATTATATGCCATGGGCAGTAATTGCACTATTAGCTAATACTATTGCGCAAAAAGGCTTAGATAGTATTTTAAGTGTAGTACATTTTATTTTTGTATTGTATTTAGCGATTATTGCACAGTTTATTATTCAGTTGATAGCATTGAGTGTAAATGGCATAAATCCTATTGTGTACATGAAAAAATCATTGGCCTTGCTTATTTTAGCCTTTACTTCTCGTTCTAGTGTAGGGTGCTTGCCTGTTACGATTGAAACTTTGACGCAAAAATTAGGTGTAAATCAAGCAACAGCAAGTTTTGTAGCTGGTTTTGGGACAACGGCAGGTATGCAAGGTTGTGCAGGAATTTTTCCTTCGTTATTAATTGTCTATGTATGCCATTTGACAGGAACAGCTATGGATTTTAGCATGATTGTCATGACAATAATCGTAGTAACGTTAGGTTCACTTGGTATAGCAGGTATTCCGGGAACTGCGACAATGGCAGCGTCTGTAGGTTTATCTGGCGTGGGCATGGCGTCTTCTTTTAGTTTGATTGGCCCAATTTTGGCTATAGACCCATTGATTGATATGGCTAGAACTATGTTGAATGTATCTGGTTCAGTAACGAATGCTTTGATTATTGATAAAAGATTAGGTAATTTAGATGAAAATATATATAATGAAATAAATAAAAATTAGTATGTGAATTTGTCAAAGAGGTGATATATTATAAATTTCTTGTAATATATTGCCTTTTTGCTTATTTTGCGATATTTTTTTTATAGAGGATATAATTAATTTTTTTATAGAAAGGTTGGCGTAATACGATGGAGCAGAAAATATACGATAATTATATAAATATTTTAAAAGAGGAATTAGTGCCAGCTTTGGGATGTACTGAACCTATTGCTATAGCTTATGCTGGTGCTAAAGCTCGTGAAATTTTGGGAACATTTCCGCAAAAAGTAATAGTAAAATGCAGTGGTAATATCATTAAAAATGTAAAAGGCGTAACAGTTCCAAATTCTGGCGATTTAAAGGGCATTGATACTGCAGCGCTACTCGGTATTATCGGTGGTAATGCTGATATGCAATTAGAAGTTTTAGAATCTGTAACTGATGAAGATAGAGTAAAATTAAGACAGTTATTAAAAGCTAAAATCTGTAGTTGTGATTTAGTGGAAAATACAGACAATCTATATATAGATATAACAGTGGTAGCAGATGAACATAAAGCTCAAGTTATTGTATCTGATTATCATACTAATATCATAAGAATAGTAAAAGATGATGAAGTTTTATATGATAAAGTGAATAAAATAGATAATCAAGCTGATAAAATCGAAGCGGATAGAAATTTATTAAATGTAAAAGATATTATTGAATTTGCTGATACTGTAAATTTAGAAGATGTACAAGATATATTATCAAGACAGATAAATTGTAATATGGCTATTGCGAGAGAAGGTATAAAAAATAATTTTGGTGCTAATGTAGGGCTTAATTTATTAGCTTTATATGGCGATTGTTTACCTGTTCGAGCTAGAGCTATGGCAGCAGCAGGTTCTGATGCTCGCATGAGTGGTTGTTCATTGCCTGTAGTAATCAATTCAGGAAGTGGCAATCAGGGAATGACTGTAACAATTCCTTTAGTAGTGTATGCAGATGAATATAAGATTTCTCAAGAAAAATTATATAGAGCTTTGCTTGTAAGTAATTTATTGGCTATTCATCAAAAGAAATATATAGGAAAATTATCTGCTTTTTGTGGTGCAGTAAGTGCAGGTTATGCTTGTGGTGCAGCTATTACTTATATGTTAGGTGGTAATTTTAATCAGATTGCTAATACTATCATTAATACTTTAGCTAATACAAGTGGTATTATCTGTGATGGGGCAAAACCTTCTTGCGCAGCGAAAATTTCCTCAGCATTAGATGCAGCACTTTTAGCTCATACAATGAGTATGCATGATGATGTATTCCATGCTGATGAAGGTATTGTAAAAGATGATTTAGAAAAAACTATTAGAGCGGTAGGATATATTGGTCGAGAAGGAATGAAATCAACAGATATTGAAGTGTTGAATATTATGATTGATAAAGTCTGTCCGTGAATTAATTTGATGAAAAATAAATAAAAGAGGTCTTGAAGATGGCAAGACTAATAAATAAAGGTACTAGAGAATATACCTGTGCATTAATCATGATGTTTTTTGGTAGTTTGGCAGCATTTGGGGCAGAGTATTGTTTGCAACCAGTTATACCTATTTTGGCACAAGATTTTAACTTGACTCCGACACAAGCAAGTTTATCCATGTCTTTTGGTACAATTGGTATGGCTTTTTCAATGTTGTTGATAGCTAGTATTTCCAAACATTTGGAACGTAAAAAAGTCATGGTAATTGCTTTGGGGATTTCTTCTATATTGATATTGTTGATGTCAATTACAGAAGAATTTGCATTGATTTTGGCTTTGCGTTTTGTACAGGGAATTTTATTGGCAGGTTTTCCTTCTTTAGCTGTAGCTTATATAAATGAGGAATTCAATCCTAAAATAATCGGTGCTGCTATTGGTGTTTATGTAGCAGCAACGCCTCTTGGCGGTCTAGTTGGTCGTATTTTAATCAGTACCTTAACAGATGTAGCTTCATGGAGAATGGGCTTGATGATTGCCGGTATATTATATTTATTGAGTGCAATCATGATGTGGATTTTCTTGCCACCATCTTTAAATAAAAAAATCGAACATGGTAAAATTAAAATACAATGGAAAGATTTTTTGAGTTTATTGCAAAATAAGAAAATAATTATGATATATTTAATAGCTTTTTGTGTAATGGGCTGTTTTGTATGTACGTATAATTTTATTTCTTATGTATTGATGGCAGAACCTTATAATTTGAGCCAAACTATAATTGGCTTTATCTTTGTGCTTTATTTAGTAGGTTCAGTAAGTTCAGCCGTTATGGGAACATTATCTGACCATTATGGTCATGGAATAATAATCGTGATTTCTGTTATTATTCAATTAGTTGGTATTTTATTGACTTTATTTATGCCTTTAATCGTGAAGATAATAGGTCTTGCTATATTTACTTATGGCTTTTTTGGTGTGCATTCAAATGCTTGTGCGTGGGCACCGCAGAGTTGTCAAAATGATAAAGCGCAAGTTTCTGCGATGTATATGCTATTTTACTATATTGGCGCTAGTACATTTGGTACAATTGGCGGTACTTTTTTAAGTAATTATGGTTGGAACGGTATAGTAGTATTTGAAACTGTTATTTTGACTATAGGTTTAATTTTGGCAATAATCTTATATAAAAAGAAGGAATAGTAAAAGTATAATTTTTAGAGATTTAGGATGTGTAAAATTTGTTTTTTAAACAAGAATATATTGCATCAGTAGAAACAAATCCCTCTATATTATTTTTTGATTTAGAAATGACTGGTGGCAATACTAGATATGATGAAATTTTGCAATTTAGTATTGTGGATTTATATAAAGGTGTGGTATTCAATGAGTATATAAAGCCACGAAAATGTAAATCGTGGAAAGATACAGAAGCTATACACCATATAACACCAGAAATGGTAAAAGATTGTTTTACGATAAATGCTCATCAAGCAACAATAAAAAATTTATTTAAACATGCAGATATGGTCATTGGCTATGGCATTGAAAATGATTTGCGCTTTATGAAAAAAGATAAAATTTTTGTAGGTAAAAATACTATTATTTATGATTTACAAAAATCTTTTTCACGAGTTTATAGCAATGATAATAATATGCCTAGCTTGAAATCTTGCGCGCAGTATTATAGATGTCCAAATTTAGGAAAAGCTCATGACAGTTTGATTGACACATATATTACCGTTTATTGTTTTGTATGCATTTATGGATTAGATATGCCGAAGTGGCTAAAAGATATAGTAGAAAAGTAAAAAAGTAATTAATTATTTATTAGAAGCTGTATAAAATCTCATTATCATAAATAAAATTTATGATAACATTAAATATGTTAAAAAAATCACATAAAGTCATTGACAATAGTTTTATTAATACCTATACTGTAAATAGAATGTTATGTTCTATTTTTTATATTGTACATAGGTTAATTTTTGGGTATTTCATAAGTAATAAGTATGAAAGATTTATTTGTGAGAATACTTTATAAAAACTTAAAATATGATATAATAGATATAATTAATATTATATGTGTTGTATGACTTTGGTATAACATAATGCTCTTAATTTAAGAGCGTATGAATATAAAAGGTTGGGGCAACAACCTCTAAGATAGATATTTAAATCCTATGTTATAAATTAATATAGGTAGTGTCATTATGTCTTAAAATCACATAGATATGTGAATTGTCAATTGCATATATATGAAGGAGTGTTTATTTTATTATGGCAAAAGTAAAAATTACTGAAACAGTATTACGCGATGGCCATCAGTCCTTGCTTGCTACACGTATGCGTCTTTCCCAGATGCTTCCACAGCTCGAAGCTCTCGATGCTATTGGCTACAAATCTTTAGAAGCTTGGGGCGGAGCTACATTTGATAGCTGCCTTCGTTTCCTTGATGAAGATCCATGGGAACGTCTTGACACATTAAAAGCTCATCTTAAAACTCCTATTCAGATGTTGCTTCGTGGTCAGAACCTTTTAGGTTACTACCAATATCCAGATGATGTTGTTCGTGCTTTCGTTAAAAAAGCTGCTCAACATGGTATTGGTGTATTCCGTATCTTTGATGCTCTCAATGATACTCGTAACCTCAAAACAGCTGTAGAAGCTGCTAAAGAAGCTAAAGCTGAAGTTGAACATTCTGTAGAAGTTCAAGGTTGCTTAGTTTACACAGTTGGCGGTCCTCACACTATTGCTGAATTTGGTAAATTAGCTAAAGAACTTGATGCTATGGGCGTTGATTCCATCTGCATTAAAGATATGTCTGGTTTATTAAAACCATATGATGCTTATGAACTCGTTAAAGAATTAAAAGCATCCACAAAACTTCCTATTCAGTTACACACTCACTATACTAGCGGTTTTGGTTCCATGGCTTACATGAAAGCTATCGAAGCTGGTGTAGATGTAATTGACTGTGCACTTTCTCCATTCGCTATGGATACTTCTCAGCCTTGTACAGAAACTATGGTTGCTGCACTTGAAGGTACTGAATATGATACAGGTCTTGACCGTCAGGCTATGACTCCAATCGCTAAACACTTCCTCGGTGTTAAAAAAGAAATCATTGACGAATTTGGTTTAAAAGGTTACTTCGATGTTAACCCTAACGTTCTTGACTTCCAGATTCCAGGTGGTATGTTATCCAACCTTGTTAATCAGTTAAAAGAAATGGGTATGGCTGATAAATATCAAGATCTTCTTGATGAAATGCCACGCGTTCGTGCTGACCTTGGTTACCCACCACTCGTTACTCCTTCTAGCCAGATTGTAGGTACTATGGCTACATTCAACGTTATGACTGGCGAACGTTATAAAATGGTTCCAGACGAATTCAAAAAACTTGCTCGTGGTGAATTCGGTCGTACTCCACAGCCTGTTAACCCAGAAGTTCTTGAAAAATGCGGCATTAAAGAAGAAGACTTGGTTACTTGCCGTCCAGCAGACCTTCTCGAACCAGGTATGGATAAATTCAAAGCAGAACTTGCAGCTAAAGGCTTCCCTAACGCTAGCGAAGAAGATGTATTATCTTATGCTCTCTTCCCAGCTGTTGCTGAAGAATTCTTCAAAAAACGTACTGTTAAGACTCTTAAAGAACTTGGTATTGCTAACCCAACTGACGAAGATGTTTTACTTTACAACCTCGATGCTGAAGTTGCAAAAAAATTCTTTGCTGCTAAATAATTTTA
>OCHG01001107.1_pt1 | contig 19058 bp, 8 predicted proteins | sample 1538801 | NCBI WGS metagenome assembly OCHG01 (sample SAMN04571727, study PRJEB22368) | human gut metagenome | biome: human gut; material: stool | host: Homo sapiens | place: Luxembourg | collected 2012-09-20 | reverse complement strand
GAGCGCCCTCCATCCACATCTCGATACGTTTCTGAAGAATGATCTCCTCGACGACATCGTCGAGCGAAGCGGCCGTGATGTCATAACCCGGATCGCGGTAGGTCGTCACGTAATCCTTGAGCGTCTTCTTGGCCGCGGCGATGTTGCTGTGCGCCTCGGCTTCAGCCTTGATGAAGACGGCCTCTTCGGCGCGCATATAGATCAGATCGGTATTGTTCCAGTCGCCGTTGTAACTGCGGAACTTGACCGAGACGTACTCCGAACGCGCTTTCACGCCCGAAGCAAGCGTATTGGGCAGGTTGGAAGGCAGGAGGCAGGCATAACCGCTCGTCGCAGCGTCCGGGTCCGGATTGTCCGTCTTGTTGAGCCACCAGCCGCGACGCACGTCGGTCGGATTCAGACGCGCATAGAGGTAGGAGTGGATCGGACGCTCGGCCCACATACCCGCATAACCGCTCATGTAAGGGTCCATCTGCGAGCACCAGGTAGCCCATGTCTGGCAGTTGTCGGCCGTCATCTTGAAGCCGAAGATCAGACTCGGAACGTTCTCGATACGGTTGAAGCCGTTGTTGTAGTTCTCCTTGGAGACGAGCGTGTATTTGGCCAGAATATCGTCGGCCAACGAGACGGCTTTCCCCCAGTCCTCCATGACCAATGCGACACGGGCGCGCAGAATGGCGGCCACGCTGGCGTCGAAATCGGTCCGGGAACCGGTGTCGTCGTATCCGATCTCCTCGAAAATACGCAGCGCTTCGTCCAGGTCGTCGGTAATGCGTTTGTAGACCTGCTCCATCGTGGCGCGCGGCAGATTCTGGCCAAGGGTCTCCTCGGTGGCCAGAGGCACGCCCGGAAGGTCCTTGTTCGCCGCCGAGTAGGGATACTGGTACACGTTGATCAGGTGGTAGTAGCCGAACGCGCGGGAGGTCAGCGCACGGGCGCGGTAGGCCTTCATCGTCTCCGACTCGGCGGAAGCGTCGAGGGTCGCCGTCGCGAGAATCTCATTGGCCGTGGCGATCGGAATGTAGAACATGTTCCACACGTTGAAAGTCGGCGTATACTCCTCCTGCCAGTAGTCGTTGATGTACATGTAAAGGTTCATGCTGTGTTGCAGCAGCAGGGTCATGTCCTGCCCGGCCATGCCGAACGCAAGTTCGAATCCATTGAAACCGGTCAGCCACTGAAGGTCGTTCTTGTAATAGGTGGCATAGTGGGTGTAAATGGACGCCTCGATACCCTGAAGCACCTTGTCCGGGTCCTCCTTGGCCACCTCGTCACGGGTCTCCGAAGAGACTTTTCCCGAAGGGTCCACGTCGAAGATATCGTCGCTGCAGGATACCGCAACTGCCGCGCTCATTAAAAATATCAGTATTTTTTTCATATCAATGTCGCTGCTTAGAAGTTAATATTGAGACCTACCGAAGTGGTGCGGATCGGCGAATAATACGTACCGTCCACGCTGTTCAAAGCGACCGTCGCGCCCTGACCGCCCATGCTCGTACGGGGATCGTAGCCCTTGCGCTTCGATGCGAAGAAGACGTTGTCGCAGGCGAAGTACACGCGAACGCTCTTGATGCCGATCTTGCTCATCCAGTTCGCCGGGAAGGTGTAGCCCAGCGTGATGTTGCGCAGGTTGAAGTAGGTTTTGCTGATCAGGAAACGATCCGACGAAGCGTTGATGTTCGAGTCGTTCGTGTTCCAGATCGGCGCCGAACCTTTCCCGGTCTCCGGATTCCAGGCGTCGGCATAGTTCTTCAGACGGTTCATCGGGAAATTCGCACTGCTGAACGCCGAGAAGTCGTAATCGTAGCCGTAGCCGCCGAACTGGAAGTTGGTCATAATCGTCAGGTCGAGGCTCTTCCAACGCAGCGTGGTGTTCAGGCCGCCCGTGAAATCGGGAAGCGCGCTCTTCTCCAGCAGGTACTGCGTGGCCTCGGTAGCATCGCCGGTCGTGACTTTTTCCACGCCGACAACGTTGCCGGCGTCGTCCAGAATATCCTGATCCATGTACCAAAGCGAGTTGCCCTTCTCATCCAGACCTGCGAACTGCCGCATCTCCCAGCGGTAGATGTCCTTGCCTTCGTAAATGCGCTGGTTGCCGTTGGGCATGCCCGAGACTTTGTACTCGTCGGGCAGGTTGAGCATCTTGTTGGCATAGGTGTAACCGTTGACCGACATGTCCCAGTACCAGTCCTTTTTCTGGATGAGCTTGACGTTCAAGTCGAATTCGAAGCCCGAATTGCGCAGTTTGCCGACGTTGTACCAGTCGTAGGCGCGGCCCGTCGAAATATCCTTCGTACGCTTGAAGAGCAGACCGTCCGACACGCGGATGAAGTAGTCCATCGTCAGGTTGATGCGGTCGTTCAGCAGACCCACGTCCAGACCCAGATCGAACGTCTTCTGCTTCTCCCACGTCAGATCGGGATTGCCGTAGTAATAGATCTCCGTACCCAGCTTGCCTTCGGAAATGGTAACCGTATACTGGTCGGTATAGGGATAGTAGTTGGCCAGGTCCTCGTTACCCTGCGTACCGTACGTGGCGCGGAGTTTCAGCTCCGAAAGCCAGCTGTGCGTACTCTCCATGAACTTCTCGGCTCCGATGCGCCACGAAGCGCCGACGGACCAGAACGTGCCCCAGGGATTGTATTTGAAACGCGAGGTTCCGTCGCGGCGGATACCGCCCGAGAAATAATAACGGTTGTCGTAGTTGTACTCCAGTTTGCCGAAGAAACCCTGAATGCGCAGCACGTCCTGATAGCCGTTGATCGACCCCATCTCGCCGGCGTTGTTCAGCTGCGGATTCTTGGGATCGTAAATGTTCGTCTTCTCGACCTCGGCGTAATCGCGCACCCAGCTGTTGTACTCATGCCCGATCAGCGCATTGATATTGTGGCGTCCGACGGATTTTTTGTAATTGAGCATCTGGATCAGGTTCAGATCGTAAACGTCCGTAGACTTTTTGTTGATCCGGCCCTTGGAACCGCGTCCGTCGCCGATCGTGGGGTTATAGAACAGCAGTTCGTCGGAGGCGCGATAGCCCAGCGACATGCTCGAGGTGAAGGTGAAGTCGCGCAGGAAATAGATCTCCCCGTAAGCGCGGCCCTGCAAGTTGTTGCGTTTGATGTCGCGCGTGTCCATCTTCAGCGTGGCGATGATGTTCTGGCCCGAGGTTCCGGGACGGGTCGTCGTGCCGTCGGTCTGCCCCGTACCCAGGTCGTAGACCTTGTCGCCGTTTTCGTCATACTTGATTTTCCCCTCGGCATCGCGGGCGTAGACCGGAAAAACCGGCTCCCACGAACGCGCCGTGGCGAACGCCGACGAAGCGAGGCTGCTGCCCTCCAGAATGTTGTTCTGCACCGTGTGGGCATAGGAGAGGTTGGCGCCCACCTTGATCCACTTGCGGAGCTTGGTGTTGACGTTCACACGGGCGCTGTAACGCTCGAAATCCGATTCGATCACATAGGATTCGTCCTTGAGGTAACCCAGCGAGATGAAATAGTCGGACTTCTCGTTCCCGCCGCTGACCGAAACGTTCGTTTCGTTGCGGAATCCGGTCTTGAAGAGTTCGTCCTGCAGGCGCTCGCTGTACATGCGCCGGGCCGACGGGTCGAGTTTGCCGGTCGCAGGGTCGATCAGGTAGGTCGACGAATATTTGTAGGGGTTGTAATTTCCGTGTGCACCCAGCACCTCCTGCGAGGCATAGAGCGCCGCGGCAGCCAGATCGCCGCCTCCCTCTTCGGGGCTTGACGCCCACTTCGTGTCGCGCATCGTGCGCCACTGCGCCTCGAGGTATTCGCCCGGATCGGTGATGATGTCATACTCGGGGACAGCGCGGGTGTTGATACCGAATCGCGTGTCGACGCTGATCGTGGGATTGTCCAGGCTGCCGCGCTTGGTCGTGATGAAAACCACGCCATTTGCGGCGCGCGAACCGTAGAGCGAGTTGGCCGTGGCGTCCTTCGACACGGAGATCGACTCGATGTCGGCCGGATTGATGTCGGACAGGCTGCCCTGATAGGGCGAGCCGTCGAGCACGATCAGCGCGCCGGTGCCCGCATTGAGCGAACCGACGCCGCGGACGTAGATCGCAGCGTCCGTACCGGGCTGGTTGGTGGCCGTAGTCAGCTGCACGCCGGGAACCGCTCCTTCGAGCATTTTCGAAACGGTCGAAACCTGACGCTTCGCAAGCTCCTCGCCGCGGATGGTGGCGATTGATCCCGTAAGGTCTTTTTTCGTCGTCGTGCCGAAAGCGGTCACCACGACATTCTCGATGGCCTGCGCATCTTCGTGCATCACGACTTCGACATGCGTCTTTCCGGCGACAGTCACTTTCCGGGTCTCGTAACCGATGAACGAAACCGCCAGCGTAGCGTCGGCGGGTGCGGCGATGGTGAATTTACCGTCCGTGCCCGTGGTCGTACCGGTCGACGTGCCGTCGACCATAACGGTTGCGCCCGCGACAGGCTTGCCCTCCGCATCGGCAACTTTACCGGAAACCTGCCGGTTTTGGGCGAATCCATATACGCAAAGCCCCAAAACGGCAATTAACGATAGTAGAATTTTTCTTACCATAAGCGTTAATTTAAATAAAATTTTTTTAAATAAAAAACGATCGCCCCGGATTCCGGATAATAAGCTGCTGGATATAGGATAATTACAGCGTTCCGGAACGCATTTTCCGAGAAATGCCTAATAGTTTGGTATTAAGCGTGTAAGATATACGGACGACACCTCCGTGCGTCCGGGTTGTGTTACCAGAGAGTTACCGGACAAGAAGGGTTAAACCGTGCAGTATAAGCTATTTGGTCCAATTGATATACCGTTTGGCAGTAACTTTATCATTACCTTTATCGCGGTTTGTTTATTGTTTAAAAAAGGTTAGGAAGGGAATGAGAAACACGTTCAAAGTACTGTTTTACATCAAGAAGAATGCGCCTTTACGCAATGGAAACACGCCGATCATGGGACGCATTACGATCAACGGACAGCGAACGCAGCTGTCCACGCAACTATCCGTGAATCCGAATCTCTGGGATGTGAGTATGGGACGGGCGGCAGGGCGCAGCGCGGTTGCCTCACATGTCAACGAACAACTCTCGCAGATTCGTTTCCGCATCGAAAGATGTTACAACACGCTGTTTTACGAGCATGCCCTGGTCACTCCGAAAATGGTCAAGGAGATGTATTTCGGCAACGACCAGCGCAACGAAACGCTGCTGGCCTTCTTCAGGCATCACAACGAGGAGTTCAGCCGGATGGTGGGCATCAGCCGCAGCAAAACGACCTACTATAAATATAGGTGTGTTTACAAGCATCTCGAAAACTACGTCAACGACAAATTCAACCGCAAGGATTTGCTGTTCAAAGAACTCGACAAAGAGTTCCTGACGGGGTTTCACCACTACATCGCACAGGAGTGCGGACACAAGAAAAACACGACATGGATCTACATGATCGCGTTCAAGCACATCCTCATGCTGGCCCGCAGCCGGGGCCACATGGCCAAGGACCTCTTCGCGAATTACAAACTGCGCAGCGAATTCGTCGCGCGAAACTACCTGTCCATGACCGAAATCCGCAAGCTGATCCGTCTGGACCTCGACGACATGACCTTACAGTTGGTACGCGATGCATTTTTGTTCAGTTGCTTCACGGGACTCTCCTACATCGACCTCTGCACGCTGACCCCGCAGCATATCCAGCAGGACGGCAAACAGCTGTGGATCAGCACCACCCGCCGCAAAACAGGATCTGCGGTCAACGTGCGCATCTTCGCGATACCGTACACCATTCTGCTGAAATACAAACCGATGCAGCGGAATGCGCGGATATTCCGCCTGCCGAGCAACGGCTGGTGCAACATCTGCCTCGAACGCATTATGTCTCTGGCGGGCATTCCCCGGCACATCACGTTCCATTCGGCCCGGCACACCTTCGCCACGACGATCACGCTTTCGCAGGGAATGGCGATCGAAACGATCAGCAAGCTGCTGGGACATAAGAACATACGGACTACGCAGATTTATGCGACCATCACCCACTCGAAACTCGACGGTGACATGGAGCGGCTCTCGAAACGCCTCGATACGCTGTACCGCGATACCGACCTGGAAAAAGTCCGGGAGCGCCTTTGAGGACCGATTCACATATACGCAGAAGTTCACGCAGCTAACACATTCGCTCAAAACACCCGAAAACACCCGAAAAGGGGATTACAATTTGTAATCCCCTTGAGATGATATTTTCAAAATCGTAACCGTTATCAACCAATCTTCTACACATATGTTATACTGGTAAATTATTTTAATAATTTATTTGTAAACGAGTTAGCAATTTCATACCTTTGCTTGTGAACTTTTTATTAAAAAAAAAAAACTATTAGATTAACGCTTATGGTAAGAAAAATTCTACTATCGTTAATTGCTTTATTGGGGGGGGGAATATTACTCTCGCTGGCCCAGAGTAAGCAAATTTCCGGAACAGTCACCGGTCCCGACGGGAAACCGGTCGCCGGAGCAACGGTTATGGTCGACGGCTCGCATGTCGGCACGACCTCAAACGGAGACGGTAGCTTCACCATCACGGCTCCCGGAAACGGATCGCTGGTCGTATCCTTCATCGGCTATGAAACCCAGAAGGTGGCCATCGGAGGCAAGACCCGAATCAACATCTCGCTCAAAGAAGACGCACAGGCCATCGACGACGTGATCGTAGTGGCCTTCGGTACAGCCAAGAAAGACGCCTTCACCGGAGCGGCGAAGGTGATCAAATCCGACGATCTGATAAAAACGCAGTCTTCGAACGTCGGGGATGCCCTCGTCGGCAAAATCGCCGGCGTGCAGTTCTCCTCCGCCTCGGGCCGTCCGGGTTCCGGTCAGAAGATTTACGTGCGCGGCTACGGTTCGATGAATGCCAAAAACGACCCGCTCTGGGTTGTAGACGGCGTGCCCTACGAAGGCGACATCAACAACATCAACGCTGCCGACATCGAGTCGATCAGCGTCCTCAAGGACGCCGCGTCGAACGCCCTGTACGGCTCCCGCGGCGCGAACGGCGTAATCATGGTCACGACCAAGCGTGCGAAGGCCGGCGAGGCCACCGTGACTTTCGACGGCAAGTGGGGCATCAACACCCGTGCGTTGCAGACCTACGACATCGTGGAGGATGCGGGCGAATACTACGAGATGCACTACAAGTCGCTGTACAACTATTACACGCTCGACCAGAAGTACACTCCCCTGGCCGCCAACATCGCCGCCAACAAGCTGCTGACGTCGAACGATCCCGGCGGTCTGGGTTACAACGTCTTCACCGTGCCCGACGGCCAGAACCTCATCGGCGAAAACGGCCGTCTCAATCCGCGTGCGAAGCAGGGCCGCCTGGTAACCGACGCCAAGGGCCAGCAGTTCTACCTGCAACCCGACAACTGGCTCGACGAAATCTACAAATCGTCGTCGTTCCGTCAGGAGTACAACGTCAGCGTTTCCGGCGCGACGGACCGCGCCAATTTCTTCGCATCGCTCGGCTATCTGGACAACACGGGTATCGTCGACGGTTCGAGCAACGAGCGCTACACCGCCCGTCTGCGCGCGGACTACCAGGCCAAAAAGTGGCTGAAAGTCGGCGGTAACATGTCCTACACCCATTTCGTCTGGAACAACGGCAACCAAACCAACGACGACGGCGACGGTCAGGGCGAAGGCAACGCCGACGGCGGAAACGCATTCGCCACGGCGATCCGCATGGCGCCGATCTATCCGGTCTACATGCGCGACGGCAACGGCAACATTATGATCGACGAGTACGGATTCAAGATGTACGATACCGGCGACGGCCGCAACGGCGGCGCACTGCGCACCAACGGCGGGAAGAGCAACGACCTGCAGGACATTCAGCTCAACAAATACATCAACGAGGGCAATGCCTTCATGGCCAACGGTTTTGCCGATTTCTCCCTGTACAAGGGCCTGAAACTGACCCTCAACGGAAGCGTGTCGCTCGACGAAACCCGCGGTACGCAGGTGTCGAACCCCTACTACGGACAGTTCGCCGAATCGGGCGGCGCCGTTTTCAAGAGCCACAGTCGGGAGATCGCCTACAACATGCAGCAGTTCCTGACCTACACCAACACCTTCGCCGACGTCCACAACCTCGACCTGCTCTTCGGCCATGAAATGTACAACCGCAAATCCTACGGTCTGTACGGCTCGAAGACCATGATGTTCTCGCCGGACAACACCGAACTCAGCGGCGCCGTCGTCGACTCGTCGCGGTCGGGTTCGTCGGTTCTGGAGTACAACAACGAGGGCTACTTCTTCCGCGGACAGTACGACTACGACAACCGCATCTATTTCTCGGGATCGTACCGCCGCGACGCATCGTCGCGCTTCCACCCCGACCACCGCTGGGGCAACTTCTGGTCGCTCGGCGCAGCCTGGATCATCAACCGCGAGAGCTGGTTCAACGCTTCGTGGGTCAACATGCTGAAGGTCAAAGCATCGTACGGTTCGCAGGGTAACGACAACCTCGGATCGAAAGCGGAATCCTACTACCGCTATACCGACTACCGCGAGATCCTGAGCAGCGGCGACGGCGTTACGAGCGTACTCTACCAGAAAGGCAACCCCGACATCACCTGGGAGACCAACGCCAACCTCAATGTCGGCGTAGAGTTCGGCCTCTGGGACAACCGTCTGTCGGGTAGCATCGATGTCTTCAACCGCAAGACCACCGACATGCTGTTCGAGCTGGCCACTCCGATCGAGTCGGGTTACACGACCATTTTCACCAACATCGGCGACATGGTCAACCGCGGTCTCGAAATCGAACTGAACGCAGACCTGATCCGGACCAAAAACCTCGTGTGGGACTTCTCGCTCAACATGACCCACTACAAGAACAAGGTGACCCACCTGCCGGAGCAGTTCAAAAACAACACGACGGCCGACGGCAAACACGTGGGCCGCTGGCAGGACACCAAATTCCTCACCGAAGGGGAATCCGTCTTCTCGTTCTACGTTCCGACCTACGCGGGAGTAGACCCCGAGACCGGAAAATCGCTGTGGTACACCTACAAGACCGATGATGCCGGCAACAAGGAGCGCATCAAGACCTCCGATTACTCGGTGGCCTCGCAGGAGGGCCGCGAAATGCACGGAGACGCCCTGCCGGACGTTTACGGCGGTTTCGGCACGTCGCTGCGCTTCTACGGCGTCGATTTCTCGATCGGCTTCACCTACCAGCTCGGCGGACAGGTTCTCGACCAGGGCTACAGGTTCTACATGAACTCCCCGGCAGGAACGTCGACCGGAAACAACTACCACCACGACCTGCTCAATTCGTGGACTCCCGAGAACTCCGGTTCGAACATTCCGCGTTTTGCTTACAACGACTCGAATCAGGCAGCCGTCTCGGACCGTTTCCTCACCAGCGCATCGTACCTGAACATCCAGAACATCACGCTCGGATATACGCTGCCCAAGCGTATCACGCGCAAGTTCCTCGTCGAGAATCTGCGTATCTACCTCGCCTGCGACAATGTATGGTACTGGTCCAAGCGTCAGGGTCTCGACCCGCGTCAGTCCATCAACGGAATCACGAACCCGTACTACTACGCCCCGATTCGCACCTTCTCGGGCGGTGTAACCGTAACGTTCTAATTTGTTAAACGACGAATATTATGAAAATGAACAACATACTGAAAACAACGGCGCTGCTTCTCGGTTCATCCGTGCTTCTTTCGGGCTGTATCAAGGAGACCTTCCCCGAAAGCGGATACGCCACCAGCGATCAGACTGCCGAATCTCCGTTCGCAAAGGAGGGTCTTATCACTGCGATGCCGACGGTGCTCATCACCAACTATATAGACCTCGGCGAGCACATCGACTTCGGCTACCCGGGCATCTTCGGCGCCACCGACCGCATGGTCGGCGAGGTGTTCCCCGTCAGCGGCAACCTGCCGGGCGGCAACCAGTACTACGACCGCTGGCAGGCATGGCTCTATCCGGGCAACTCGACCGGATTGGCAGCGAACGGCAAGATGTCCCCGTTCTTCTACACCAACTATTACAAGTTCATCTTCACGGCCAATGAGGCCATCGACATCGCAAACCAGAGCGAAGGCGCAGAGGAGATGATGGGCATTGCCAAGACTTTCCGCGCGCTCTGCTACCTCGACCTGGCCCGTCTCTACGACGCGCTGCCGGCCAAGGCTCCCGAACGTCCCGCCTACGAGACCGAGCTGGAAGCCGTCAAGGGGCTGACCGTTCCCATCGTCCGGGAAGATACGAGCATGGAGGAACTGGAAAACAACCCGCGCGTATCGCGTGAGGAGATGTTCAAGTTCATCTTCGAGGACCTCAACACCGCCGAGACCCTGCTGGCCAACTATACGCCGGCGACGAAAAACCTGCCCTCGCTGGCCGTGATCTACGGACTCAAGGCCCGCGCCTACCTCTGGCTGGGCGGATTCACCGAATCGTATGCGGAAGTTCCGACCGGCGACGCCGCTTACCGTCTGGCCGCCGAATACGCCCGCAAGGCCATCGACGCTTCGGGCTGCACGATTATGACCGAAAGCCAGTGGCTCGACCCGAAGACCGGGTTCAACACGGTCAATTCGTCGTGGATGTGGGCCATGATCCAGACCACCGACACCGTGCTCAACAACCTGCTGTCGTGGTCGGCCCACATGGCGACCGAGTCTATCTGGGGTTACGGCTACGGAGCGCAGCCGGGTATCTCGGTATTCAGCTACAACCGCATTTCGTCGGGCGACTTCCGCAAAAAGAGCTTTGTCGGAGCCGACCGCTCGTTCGACGCCATCGCACCCTATACGACCCTGACCGAGGAGGAGTTCGCAACGATAGCCCCCTACGCATCGTTTAAGTTCCACGCGGCCAACGGCGAAAAACGAAACTATTCCACGGGTAACGTGACGAGCATCCCGATGATGCGTGTCGAGGAGATGTACCTGATCGAGGCCGAGGCTACGGCGCACTACGACGCCACCACCGGCAAGTCGCTGTTGCAGTCGTTCATGGCCAACCGCGATCCGGCCTATACGGTTCCGGCGGCCAACGACCTGATCGACGAGATCATTTTCCAGAAGCGGATCGAGTTCTGGGGCGAGGGCGTCATCTTCTACGACCTGAAGCGTCTGAACATCGGCATGCACAACGGCGACACCGGCACGAACGCTCCCCCGATGGCCCAGCTTTCCACGGACGGACGCGCCCCCTGGTGGAACTGCGTGTTCCCGCTGAACGCCGTACAGCAGAATAAGGCGCTTGCGGGCAAGAACAACCCCAACCCGACCCAAACGGTCAAGTCTGTTAAATAAAAAACATCGCTATTTATGAAAAGTATAAAAATATTCTTTCTGGCGACTGTCGCCATCGTCGCGGGGCTGTTCACGGCCTGCAGCGACGATGACTTCAAAGCAGGTCCCGAGGTCGACGGCGCACAGGTCTACTTCCCCGAGAATGTGACCACCCAGCATAGCATCAGCGACGACGTCTCCTCCATCGCCATCCCGGTAAAACGCATCGCCAAGGACGAGGCGCTGACCGTAGCGGTTCTCGCCAGCGACGAGTCGGGTCTGTTCACCATTCCGTCGTCAGTATCGTTCGCAGCCGGCAAGGAGACTTCCGAACTGCTGATCACCTTCGACCGCACCAAACTCGAAGACGGCAAGGAATACCCCCTTTCGTTCCTGATCAACGACGAGGACAACACGACGCCCTACGGCAACCGCAGCCTCGATATTACGGTTATGCCCTGGCCGTGGGTGAAAATGGGAACCGGCAAATTCCGCGAAGGCTGGTTGAGCGATGTATTCACCGGCAATATGTTCGAAATCGATGTCACGGTACACAGCCATAAGTCGAAAGAAGGTATCTACATGGTTGAAGAGATGCTCGGCTGGCCTTATATGACCGAATTCTTCGGAGCTACGCAAGAGGAGCTTTCGGAGCAGTTCAGCTACACTCCGTCCAATATCGTCATCGATTGCAGCAATGCGACTCAAGTGACGATTGAAGAACAATGGTCGGGTATTACCGAAAACAGTAACGGTTACGGAAACTTTATGATCGCCTCGGCGGAACCCGGCACATTGGTCAACGGCGTCATCACCTTCCCGAAGGACGGATTGACCGCAAAACTCGTCGGATTGGATCGCGAATTTCCCGCTAACAGTCAAGGTACGTTCCGCATCATGCTGCCGGGCGCCGAAATAGTCGACTATACGCTCTCCGCCGTATACGACGGCATGAAGGTCAGCGCCGACGGAGAGACGGCGAGCGCCGTCATCGACTTCACCTACGGCGCCGACGTTACGAACATCCGCTATGTTCTCGTCGAAAATGAATTGACCGAGGCCGAAACCGCTACGCTTGTCGCAGCGATCGCCGACGGATCAGCCGAGAACATCAACGAGTTGCAGGACTTCACCGTAGGCGGCGAGAAAGTCTCCGCCGAAGCCGTACTGCCTGGACCCGGAACCTATACCGTAGTCGCCCTGCCCCTTGACAAAGCGCAAAAACCGGTTTCCGGCGAAGCTTCCGCAGCATCGTTCTACTTCCCGGGCATAGGAGGGACCTCGGTTCCCAACGACATCGCCGGCTCGCTCTATAAAGTCAGCGCCTATCCCGATGCCGCAGCATATGTATCGGAGTATCCCGATTACTCATCGGCCGTGTACGAGATCACCGGCACGGAGATGAAGAAGATCAAAACCTACTTCAACAAAACTTCCATAATCGACAATATCGAGATTCAAACCGGAGGCCTGACCCTGCAGGATGTAGTCGATAAATACGGTAAAGAACTCAATGCCGATGCGATGGAAGAACTCGCAACGACCGGAAAATATTGGGACATAATGATCAATCTGACACCGGGCGCATCCTATACGCTGGTTGTCGAAGCAACGAACAACTACGGCAAGAAAAAACTGATCGTGTGCGAACCGTTCGTGACGGACATACCGCCCTATACCGGAGAGTTGATCATCGGGAAATACGGCATGTCCTACGCGGCCAGCGCTGAAGACACGTTCGAAAATGTATTCGAGGTAATACCTACCGTCGGAAGCAACACCGAATTTTTCGTGAAGGATTTCGCCGTAGAGGACGGCACCCAATGGTACGCAACCTATGACTCGGCCAAGTCGACGCTCACGATGAGCGGCGTGCAGCTCGGCCGGGAGGACAACGGCAACCTGCTCGGCAAATTCACGGAGGCGCTCACCCCGGACAAGTCCCGCGGTTACGGTATCTTCTCGTTCGCAACCGAAGAGAGCGAAGGCAGCGATCCGATCGTATTGACGATCGATCCGGCGTCGAAACAAGTTTCAGCGCTGACGACCGACGTCGAGGTTCCCGTTGCTGATTTCACCGTCAACAAGATCGTCGGAGCCTTGGCAGCATACGATGCCGACGGAACGACCATCACGAAGCAGAGCGGAACGACATCCGCAGCATCCGCAGCCAAAGTTCAGGGCGTCCGCACGAAGATCCCGTTCAGCAGCGTCCGTGTTCCGGCCCATATCGGGAAGTCGCTCGACAGCCGTGGTCTCCAGATGAACGCCACATTCGTCAGGAACAGCGACAACACGAACCACGGCGTCCGCACGTTAAGCGTGAAGACGGCGAAATGCGAGCCGCTGCCGAAACAGATCGGCCGCCGCGCCGATTTCAAAATCCGCGAAAACCTCCCGGTTTTGAAATAACCGACGCATATTGTTCCACACGACCCGACACAGTCCGAGCGACCGTGTCGGGTTCTGTGGTCCAATGAAACGAAACATCGGTCACGACATGCACTAATATTAGGATTATAAGATTATGACAAGGACAACAACTTTATGGAGCCTGCTGCTCCTGTCTGCGGCGCTCGCCCTGGGGTCGTGCACCAAGGATGCGACGGAGCAGGCGACGGGTCCCGAACCGGAAGCGAAAGCGGCCTCCAAACTCGTATTCTCGTCGGAGAACGCCGTCAGGGGCGAACTGCTGGTCTGCTTCGGCGAAGAGGCCGTAGCGGGCATCGAATCGTCGGTCATGCAGGTTACGCGTTCGGGCGGCGTCGCCACCCGTTCGGGCATCGCTGATTTCGACGCCGTGCTCGGCAGCATCGGGGTAAAGGCGTTACAGCGTCTGTTCCCGGTAGACGAACGGAACGAGGAGCGCACGCGCGCCGCCGGTCTGCACCGCTGGTACGTTGTGGAGTTCGACGCCGCCGCCGATCTCGACAAGGCGGCCCTCGACATGGCCCGGATCGCCGAAGTGAGCAAGGTGGAATTCAACCAGCAGCTGATGCACGTGCACGAAGGCCGGGTCATCCCGCTGGCCGAAACCGGCGCTGCGCCGCAGACCCGTGCGGCCGTCGGGTTCAACGATCCCCACCTGGGCAAACAATGGCACTACATCAACACCGGCGACAAGTCGATCTATTCGAAGATCAAGGCGGGAGCCGATGTCAACTGCGACGAGGCTTGGAAGCTCTGCACGGGCGACCCGCGCGTTATCGTCGCGGTCGTGGACAACTGCGTGCAGTGGGACCATCCCGACCTGGCCGCCAACATGTGGACCAACACCGCCGAGCTGAACGGCTCGGAAGGCCGTGACGACGACTCGAACGGCTATGCCGACGACATACACGGGTTCAACTTCGTCGACAATACGACGCTGACCATCAGCACCAAAGGCGATGCACCGGACCACGGCACGCACGTGGCAGGAACGGTCGCAGCCGTGAACAACAACGGCACGGGCGTCGCAGGCATCGCAGGCGGCTCGGGCAAAAACGACGGCGTGAAGATCATGTCCTGTCAGATTTTCCACGACAAAGACGGCGGCGACGTGGCCATGGCGGCCAAGGCCATCAAATACGCCGCCGACAACGGCGCGGCGATCATCCAGTGCAGCTACGGCTACCCTGCCGGCTCGGTAACCAGCGGCGCCAGCGCCGAGAAGCAGGCCATCGACTACTTCATCGCCAAACAGAACTGCGCGGCCATCGAGGGAGGACTGGCCATATTCGCCGCCGGCAACGACATGACCGGCATGTCGAGCTACCCCGGCGCTTACCGCGACTACATCTCCGTAACGGCCATGTCGTGCGACTACACCCCGGCCTACTACACCAACTACGGTCCCGGCTGCAACATTGCGGCTCCCGGCGGCGACGCCTACCAGTCGTATCTGGAAAACATAAATACCGGAGCGTCCGAGGTGTTATCGACCGTCAACGGCGGAAAGTACGGCTACATGCAGGGCACGTCGATGGCCTGCCCCCACGTTTCGGGCGTGGCGGCGCTCGGGCTCTCCTATGCGCTGCAACTCGGCAAGACCTTCACCCAGAACGAATTCACGACGCTGCTGCTGACATCGGTAAACGACATCAACCAATACTGCACCGGAACGAAACAGTATTTCACAGACAAGGGCAGTCTGGCGACGCTCGACCTGTCGCAGTACAAAAAGGGAATGGGCACGGGTTACATCGACGCCTACCAGGTGCTGATGAACGTCCGCGGCATCACCTGCATCCCGATTCCCGTCGGCAGCCAGTACACGCTGAACCTGCAACCGTACCTCGGCGGCGGAAATCTGGACCTGAAGATTACGGAAATCTCCATTTCGGCCGAAGACATGAACCGGCTGGGCATTTCGGCGAACCCGACCATATTCGCCAACCAGATCATCCTCAAGTGCACCAAACCCGGTTCGGCGGTGGTCCGGATCAAGCTGCTCGCCGGAAACGGCAACAACAGCGGAATGAACGGCATGCCGATCACGAAGGAATTCGCCTTCATCGCACGTGAGGTTCATTCCCAGAACGGAGGTTGGTTATAAAACAAGGACACATTATGAAAAGCATCAAACTGTTATTGATCGGCCTCGCCGCGGCGTTCGCGCTGACCGGGTGCGGCGATTCGTCCAAGGATACGCCCGAACCCGAGGGCGACGGCAACGTCGTCGGCAGCTGGCATCTGGTTTCGTGGAGTTCGCTCCAGTCCGCCGACGTCTACCTCTCGTTCAGCGAGTCCGGTTCGTTCGACATCTACCAGCGGCTCTACAAGCCCGAATACGTCCATCTGGACGGCACGTATTCCTACGACAAACCCACGCTCAGCGGCCGGTACAGCGACAACACCCCGTGGGGAAGCGCCTCGTACCGGGTTTCGTTCAACGCGGACGGAACACGGATGACGCTGACCAGCACTTCGAGCACGAGCGACGTCTCGGTCTTCGTCAAGGCCGAAATCCCGTCGGAGATCATCTCCGGCGCGCTGGAGTCCACACCCCAAAGCAGGGCCGAAGATATGCCGCGGTTCCTCTGAACCGCCGTCCTGCCGGCATGCGCCGCAACCCTTCACCGGGTTGCGGCGTTTTGTTTCCGGGCGAAGGCCGCGCCGCGCACGGGACTCTTCCGCACCCCGGCATGCAACTTGCCGAAGCAATAAAAAAGCCGGCAGTAGCGCCGGAAAAATATTTTTCGTAAATTTGTGCCAAAACAAAACAAAAAAGGTTTATGGCAATTACCGAAATACTTCCCGGCATCCACTACGTCGGGGTCAATGACCGCACCACCACGCGCTTCGAAGCCCTCTGGTCGCTTCCGATGGGCGTGTCGTACAACGCCTATCTGGTCGCAGGCGAAAAGATCGCCCTGATCGACACCGTCGAAGAGTCCTTCGGCAGCCGCCTCGAAGCCAACATCCGCGAGGCCATCGGCGAAAGGAAGATCGATTATCTGGTCGTCAACCACATGGAACCCGACCACTCGTCGTCGATCGCGGCGCTGCGCCGCATCTATCCCGACATCGAGATCGTCGGCAATGCCAAGACGCTCCAGATGATCGAAGGGTTTTACGGCATCGCCGGGGGCACGGTCGAGGTCAAGGAGGGCGACACGCTCGATCTGGGCGGCAAGACGCTGTCGTTCCACATGATCCCGATGGTGCACTGGCCCGAGACGATGGTCACGTGGTGCGCCGGCGACCGGACGCTCTTCTCCGGCGACGCCTTCGGCACGTTCGGGGCGCTCGACGGCGGCATCACCGATTCGCAGGTCGAGACCGACCGCTACTGGGACGAGATGCGCCGCTACTACGCCTGCATCGTGGGCAAGTACGGCGGTCCCGTGCAGAAGGCGCTCCAGAAGGTCCGCACGCTGCCCGTCGGAACGATCTGTTCGACGCACGGACCCGTATGGCAGCGGCAGATCGCAAAGGTTCTGGATATTTACGACCGTCTGAGCCGCTACGAAGGCGAACCGGGCGTGGTCGTGGCCTACGCCTCGATGTACGGCAACACGGAGCAGATGGCCGAGCGCATCGCGCGCGAACTGGCCTCGCGGGAGGTCGGCCCGATCCGGGTCTACAACCTCTCCTACGCCGACCCGTCAGTGGTCCTGCGCGACGTTTTCCGTTTCGACACGCTGATCGTCGGCGGCCCGACCTACAACGGCAACCTGTTCCCGCCCGTGGCCGAACTGCTCGACCGCATCGCCGCGCGCGGCATTCCCCGGCGCAGATTCGGCTGGTTCGGTTCGTTCTGCTGGGCCGGAGCCTCGGTGCGCCTGCTCGCGGAGTTCGCCCAGAAGATGAAGTGGGAACCCCTGTGCGATCCCGTGGAGATGAAACAGGGCTACTCGCACGAGATGTGCGATCCCTGCGCAACGCTGGCGGAGGCTGTCGCCGGATGCAGGTGCGGAAAATAGAACGACGCAGGGGCGGTCTTCGGACCGCCCTTTTTCGTACTGCGGCGGGGATATTTCGAAAAAAAGACTATATTTACATTCCGAAAGAAAAAACTCCAGGAATTATGATGAAAATTGCAATCGTGGGAACGGGTTACGTAGGACTCGTATCGGGGGCCTGCTTCGCCGAAATGGGACTCGACATCACCTGCGTGGACATAGACGCCGAAAAGATAGAGGGTCTGAACGCAGGCGTTATCCCGATCTACGAGCCGGGACTTGAGGAGCTTGTGCGGCGCAACGTGGAGGCGGGACGCCTGCATTTCACCACCGACCTCACGGAGTGCCTGCCCCATGTCGAGGTGGTCTTCTCGGCCGTCGGAACCCCGCCCGACGAGGACGGTTCGGCCGACCTGAAATACGTTCTCGACGTGGCCCGCACCTTCGGTCGCCACATCCGGAAATACACCGTGCTGGTCACCAAGAGCACCGTCCCCGTGGGCACGGCGCAGAAGGTGCGCGCCGTGATCGAGGAGGAACTCGAGAAGCGCGGCTGCAAGGTCCCGTTCGACGTCGCCTCGAACCCCGAATTCCTGAAGGAAGGTGCGGCGATCAAGGACTTCATGTCGCCCGACCGCGTGGTCGTGGGCGTCGACAGCGAACGGGCGCGCAAGCTGATGGCCAAGCTCTACCGGCCGTTCCTGATCACCAATTTCCGCGTGCTGTTCATGGACATTCCCTCGGCCGAGATGACCAAATACGCAGCCAACGCCATGCTCGCGACGCGCATTTCGTTTATGAACGAGATCGCCAATCTGTGCGACCGCGTGGGCGCCGACGTGGAGATGGTCCGCAAGGGCATCGGCTCCGACGCCCGCATCGGCAACAAGTTCCTCTACCCCGGCTGCGGCTACGGCGGTTCATGCTTCCCGAAGGACGTGAAGGCGCTGGCCCACACGGCCCGGGAACACGGCTACACGATGCAGGTCATCGAGGCCGTCGAGCGGGTCAACGAGCAGCAGAAAGGGATTGTTTTCGAGAAATTGCAGACCGCGTTGGGCGACCTGCGGGGCAAGGTCGTCGCAATCTGGGGGCTGGCCTTCAAACCCGAGACCGACGACATGCGCGAAGCTCCGGCAACGGTGGTGATCGGCCGCCTGCTCGATGCCGGAGCCGAGGTGCGGGCCTACGACCCCGTGGCGATGCCCGAAAGCCGCCGCCGGATGGCCGACCTGCCGATCCGCTACGCCCAGACGATGTACGAGGCCGCCGAAGGCGTCGACGCTGTGGCCCTCCTGACCGAATGGAAGGAGTTGCGCATGCCCGACTGGACACAGCTGCGCGCGACGATGCGG
>OCHG01001105.1_pt1 | contig 19064 bp, 17 predicted proteins | sample 1538801 | NCBI WGS metagenome assembly OCHG01 (sample SAMN04571727, study PRJEB22368) | human gut metagenome | biome: human gut; material: stool | host: Homo sapiens | place: Luxembourg | collected 2012-09-20 | reverse complement strand
CTCGCCCCTCATGGGTTATTATCCTTACGCAACATACCTGCTCCCGCATTGCCCGAACTTCCGTCCAGCCTCTCAGCTTTCATCTCTCAATCCATCAGCCTACTAATATGATAACTGTGACTTTCATCCTGCGGGTATATGATCCGTAATTTTACTCAAATCTGTAACTGATATTCAGTTGTCAATTTTCATTTTCTCATTGGCTTGTCTCAAGCCTGGATATAGTATAAACCAATCCGGTGTCGTCCACAAGGTACTATCATGGTTTATTTTCTCGAAAAAGGTGACAGTTTGTGACCTTTTTCTGATTTCTGCAAAAGTATCATACTGCTTCGGTCAGTAATTGTACACTTCGGCAGAGTATGAAATTTGCAAATCGTGTATTCATTATACGATGAGGTTTTGTGTTTGTCTATGGACATGGTTGGTGTTTTTTCAGAGATTCACACCGGAATCTGGTGTTTTAGTGCTTGTATTTAAACAAAAAAATAGAGCGCCGTCGCAACGCCGCCCTTACAAAAACACATAAGTGTTTTATGATTCTATCCATAGTATATGTAGATTTTTTGAAAAAGTCAATACTTTTCCTCAAAATCTGCTTGTCCAAATTTATCCAAACAAATTTTTTATAACTTTGTAAACAAAATCAAAAGTGCTTGTTATCAGCTGATTCTTTTGGAAAAATCCCTTTTTTTCTCTAATACGAACATCAAACAATTGCTTAAGCTCATTAATTCGGTGTTTTTTTACTTTTTCAGATACGACCATATTATATACACAAAGCATACTAACGAACTCTAAAACCGCACGACAAGACAATTTCTTTTGCCTCTGATTTTTATTTATATCTGGCATTTTTTTGATTATTCGATATATGGCTGCCGGAGCTATAGAACTTCCCGGATTCAAATCCGCAATGATACAATTATTATGTGCACATCCATTTCGTAAACTCTTTACTAGATTAATCATAGATATATCAACTGGCATACTACCCTTTAATCCATAATAGTATTCATAAAAATGAATAAAATCTCCAAAGCTCAATAATTCCATCAATACCCAAGCCGGACAATCAAACGCTGTTATTTTATTTTCCGATTTTCCCTTCTGAGATTTATGCACTCTTTGAATCGTAAAGTATTTATTGATTAAGTTTCCAGTAAACGGAGATGCACTTGCAGCTTCTATTTTACCAACAATATATGGATTATTACTCAAAAAATTATCAACTATATCATAACCATCTTCCCCGGAATCATTTTCAAGATTCTCCAAAAGTAGCACCTTTAGATCATGTTCAATATCAATGCACATCTTTGTAACCAAATTTCTCAGATGCATATCCACCGTCGACAATTCCTGTAAATATGCAAAATCTAAATCAATGTATTTTCCTTTTGACGGACCATTTAAGTATTTCTGATAATTTTTTCTATATGACGCAGTACGCAAATAATTATTTATTTGCGCTAAATATTTTTCTGCATTATCTTCTGTTACATATTTGAATGAGACACCCTTTTCATCACGTAATTTATCTACTAATGCTTTTGATGTCATCTTTGGTTTATCTGTTCTATTCATCTTCGCCCCCACTCACCAAACTATCTGTTTCATTTATATATACTACTATTACCATTTACAATTCCATATCCTCAAGTACCATATCCTGTATTGCTTCTTCCACAACCTTCACACACTCATCCGTATGCTTCTTTATATCATCACCCCAAAATCGGATAACCGTCCATCCTTCAAACAATAATCTTTTGTTTACCTCGTCATCCCTCTCTCTGTTTCGGGATATCTTACTTATCCAAAACTCGCTGTTATTACTCTTCTCCAACCTGGGTTTTAATACTTCCCAGTCTTTTCCATGGAAAAATTCTCCGTCACAGAATATTGCTATCTTATATTTTGTCAACACAATATCCGGATTTCCCGGTAACTTTTTATAATTCTTCCGGTACCGATAACCTTTTGCCCATAAAGCTTTTCTAAGGATAATTTCAATTTTAGTATCCTTTCCATGAATATTTTTCATGTTTTTATGCCGTTGTTCTTTAGTCAAAACATCCGCCATATATATCGCCTTCTTATACTGTGTCTCCATCATCCAACACAAAACATCTTTCAAAAGTAACTCCCGCGGCTTCTGCTATATCCTCAAGCTCTGCCACAGTAAAACTTTCTCTTTTCAGTTTTGCATTAAAATTTTGAGGTGTTGTTCCCAATCTCCTTGCCAACTCTGCCAGACTTATTTTTTGTCTGACACACAATACTTTTATTTGCTCAGATATTGTCATTTTTATTCTTCCTCCTTACCATGAGTCAGATGCAAATCCAATATAATTTTATCAGTCTTTCCGTCTGGATAAATATACTGTAATTCATCATAATCAAATTTTGGATTTAATACATGAATCAGACTATGATGATTTGGACACAATATAAGAAGATTATCTGATGAATTATCAACACTCTTTGAAAAATACTTAATATGATGAGCTTCTGCAATATTAACGCCATGTTCTTCACCGACATTTTTACCACATATCTGACATCTATACGCATATAGACGCTTTAACATATTTACTTTCTTTTTAGAATAGGTACGTTCTATCACAGATTTTACCGTCTTATTTAATGCTGCTGTATTATCATCAAAGTTTAAATACTGTTCAACATCATATTCTGAAACTTTTTCTCCATCAACATCTAAATTTATCACCTGAGTTTCTTCCATTGTTCCATCCAAAACTGATTTCACAATTTCTGTTATTTCTTTAAACTCCATTACATCCCATTGCTCATAAAGTTCTGTTACAGTCGCTGTTGGTTTTCTGTTATGTTGTCCAGCTCTTCCATTATCAAAAAACACATCAAATTCATCCCGCCTTCGTCTTAAATAAGCATTAGGTTCAACACCCGGGCCGGTAATTCGTACTGATAAGTCATCCATCGCTTTTGACACCGGTCCGCCATATCCCAATTCATGAAATGCATCATCATTAAACTTTGAAATGTAAAATGCCACTAAAGACTTTTTCTGATTTATTGTCATTTTCTTTCACCTAAAATCTTCCCCTTAATATCCATTATCTGTCGGAAAATAGCTTCCAAAACATCAACCACGATACTATTACCTGCCAGTTTAATAAGCTTCTCTGTTGAATACAAATATCTGTTCTTTGTTACCATAGGATTATCACTAATTATCCTGTCAAAATCCGATTCATCAAATCCCATCAACTTAAAGCACTCTCTTGGAGTCAGATATCTCCATTTTGTCTTTCCTCTTGCCCGATTCTTATAAATAATCAAGCCGGAATTAGGATTACGGTCCTGCTTTGTCGTTACTGTATTAACAACGATGTCCCTAATCTCTTTTCCATCATACAACAATTCATTATCTTCCCATATTTTTCTTCTGGAAGGCGTATCATTAGGTTTACTTGCATCAGCTTCTTCCTTATATCGTGGAACATCATCGTAATCTAAACAAAGAATGTCTTTTAACCTTAAATTCCTTTGCTTTAAACGCGTTGCTTCATCCTTTTCCAAATTATGTTCTTCAAAGTACTTTTCTACTTGGGCTATCGTTTCTGCATTATTTTTGCACAATATACTGATCATATACGCTCTTTCTCTTTTTTGAGGAATACCAAAATTTTGAGCATTAAGCCTATATATTTTATTATAATATCCCAGATTTTCTAAAGTTTCCTTCCAATCACCAAAATCTGCAGCATGTGGTTTTGACAGAATATTAGTCACGTTTTCCATAAGCAGAAAGCGAGGTAATTCTTTTCCCATTTCATTCATTTCAAGCAATATACGTTCAACTTCCCAAAGCATACCAGAACGATTATGTGCATCCCTTGCTATTCCACTTTTATTCCCATGCCAGCATCCACATAATGATAAATCCTGACAAGGAAATGAATATGTGAACAAATCAATATTGTCGGGTATATCACTTCCCATAACATCCGTAATACTTACCATATTTCTTGTTTCTTTTATTGCTGCATACAATCTTCGTTTCAAATGCATTGGCATTCGCCTAAACGCCTCATCACTCATAGGTTTCTTTCCATCGGAACTCAGCGATAAACCTTTTAAAAAATTTGTAACATCTTCATCTGAAATTTCTGCATATTTATTAATATCAATTTTGCCTTTATGTATCAGACAATATGCCAGTATTGCGTTAATATCCCAATCTGCAGTATTTACAATTTCAAAAGGTTTTCCAATTCTTGTTAATGCTTTTGCCTGACTGCCAATTCCACTAAAAGTTTCAATTACTCTAAACATTTCTTTTCTCCCGGGATCACCATACAGTATATTCCAAGCCATCCAAATCAATGGTATATGTAATTTGCGTTATTGACTCCGGTATATGATCATCCTTAAATGAGGCTTTTGTTATCTTCGGAAATGTATCATCGACCTCATATTTTCTTTTTTCTAATACTTTGTATTTTTCTTCCCTTATACTTGCACCCCGCTCATATCCCAACTGATATAACTGCTGTTCAATCTTATCTTTATCATATCCATCTGCAACTAGTCTATCCTTCATATCATTTATAGATATTCCTGTTCTTGACTGTTCTAATCTACAGAAATATAACTGTAATCTTTTTAAACTTTGGAGCTGATGCTGTCCAGATATAGTAATAGTAGCACCATAACGTTTTACTGTTGACTTAACTTCATAGCTGCTCTCGTTTCCCTCTATATCGTGGCTCCCAGAATTAACAGCTGTCCATTCCACAGTATTATCCTGAGTGTATAAATCATCTAAAACCATCATTTCTGCAATTACACTGTAGGCTTCCTTATTAGAAATGGTATTTCCCATTAACTCACGCCACTTTTTCCACCATTCCAATGGTTCAGACATAAGATTTTTTCTATCCATTCCGTCAATTCCTGGCTCTACAAACTGTGCACAGACCGTAGCAAATTCATATCGTAAACTATCCAACATACAACTTAGAATAAGATACTTTTTTTCTATCCCACCAATCGCAAGAGTTCTGGAAAACAATCTGCTATTGGCAAATTTTTCTGAAATATCTCTGATATCATCAAATTCAATAGCAACACCATATCCTTCATTATCACGGATAACCATTGCTGAGTATTCTCTTGGTAACGTTTTAATTTCTCTTGCACCATTTTGCGTCGATGCGAAATACTCTCTAATTTCCTCCAGTATTCCCATAGCCTATTCCTCCTCAAAAGTATTCAACACTGTTTTTGCAACTCCATACGCCAATAGCGGAGGCACAGCATTTCCAATTTGCTTAAATGCATCGCCCATAGAACAATCAAAGAAAAAATCATCTGGAAAAGATTGTAACCTTGCAGCCTCCCTTACGGTAATTCCTCTTGGTTCAATTGGATGAATATGACTATATGTATCCTTTCCCAAATGTGCTACTAATGTATGAGATGGTTTTGTTACATCAAGTTTTTTCCATTTATTCTCAAATTTTTCTTTATCATATTGCGGAACCATTTTATTATAGAGACTAATGTATTCCTCACTATCCTTCTCATACCCAAAAAGTTTTGCCTCTTCATAGAATAGCTCTTCTGCTATCTTTGTCGCCGCAATATAATTATCTCCTTGTTGCATTCTCTCAAAGATCGGGAAATCTCTGGTATTCCTTCTGAATGCATTTGCCGAAACACCAAATCCCTCTTTACCATACCAGGTTCTCATTATTTTTTGATATTCATTCTGTGCTTCCGTTTTATATGGATACTCAATATTTAATGACACCAATTTGTATTTTGAGTCTGCTGTCGGAAATACTTCTGGTAAATCTGAAAAAGCATCTCCTACAGTAACCCATGGTTTTAATTCATCTGTTGTTCCATTGGGTTCCACAAAAAATTGACATTGCTTATATCCCTCAAATCGTTTTTGATGCTGGGTCAATACATCAACCTCATTTCGATGTGTTGGATTTGGTAGTTTTATCTCTTTTCCTACATCCCCCTTGATTGCTACAACAAAAACTCTCTCTCTTACCTGTGGAACACCATAGTCGGCAGAATTAAGTATTGTCCAATATGCCTTATAACCTTTTTTAGTTAACTCAGTACATACTATTTCTGGTATATTTTTACCGCCAAAATTTGTTGATTCCGGAACATTCTCCATCACAACAGCTCTTGCTTCCAATTCGAATACAAATCTCAAAAAATCCTGATACAGATATCCTCTTGCATCTTTTATATTTACTCTATCTTCACCGAGTGATCTAAGTTTCCCGCGACCTGCCATAGAATACGCCTGGCATGGCGGTCCTCCTATAACAATACACCCCTCATCTCCAAAACTATTTTTAAACACACTTGCTTCTATTTCTGTTATATCTCCGCATATATGTGTTTCTTTTTTCCCATAGCGCCAAGAAAGATTGTAAGAAATGGTTTTACATGCTTCTGGCATCAATTCAATTCCTGCCACAATATCAAAGCCCGCTTTTTCAAATCCGAGTGCCAATCCACCACACCCTGAAAACAGATCAATAATTTTAGGTAACATTACACACGCACCCCCGCGTCCATAAATAAAGAGCGTACATATTCTTTTTCGCCACCCAAATATAATGCCGGATCCACAACCATCACTTTAGCAGTGTTCAATTTCATTACAATTCTGAATAAATCATCCTGCTGCGTTTTTGTGTTCTTATTGTATTCATCAAGAACCTGTTGCTGTATATGACTATAGTAATACATAATGTATCTATATACATTTATAAACGTTCCCTTACGTCCTGTTCTTTCCTCTAAATTCAATATACTGTCAGTTGTAAAACAGGGAGCCTCCAATACTTTGGCAGTTGTCTGCATATCTCCCTGGCACGACAAATGTACGTACCACCAAATTGATCTAAGCCATATTCTTGCAGGTTTACTCCAATAATGACTCTCATTATCATATCCCCATCTTTCAGCAACGACATCTGGTATAACCTTTATCGAAAGATATCTCCAAAAATCGTCATTAGCTGCAGCTCTAAGGTTAAATCCCGGCACACGCCACAAATAGTCGTACAACAAAATTCCAATGTGTGCATCTATGTAGTAGTCTTTTTTTGCTATAGTATCCGGGCACTCACTTCTCACCTTTTGATTAAACTCTTGTATATCTTTACGTATCTTCAAATAATCTCCCTCGACTTCCGGCAATGAAGGATAATTCAATACCCATTCTTTCATTGCATTCTGAGCCTCCGAACGATTTAATGTTTTAATAATCATACTTTCTATATCCTTTGATCAAAAAATTTTCTTATAGACAATGACATTGCCTCCGGTCCAGAAATATCCCACTCCAATGTATCAATGAAATAGTGGATAGCTTCTGACACACTACCACTTTGCAAATCCTCACCAGAAGTAGTTACATCCCAATAATCTTCCTGTTCTTTTAATTTTGTAATAATAACACCTAGTGCACTTGCCATTATTTCCTTTAAAAGTTGCTCATCATATGTTCTTTTCGTTTTATCTAAATACTTGTAATTTTTGTGTGCAGTATTTATGTATATAGAAACACTGTCTGAAAACAGGTCATATGTAGGATCTATCCAATCGCATTTTACATACCACAATGGCTGACCCGGTTCATGTATTTCATACATAGGAAATACTGAACCATTTCCATCTAGCCTTATTACAAATTTATTATCTAACTCTCCTAAAATACATCCATATTGATTAGCCAGATGTTCCTCTCCCCAAAGCGGAGTGCCTGCTTCTTTCAAATAAATAATTGTCGAAAATTCCACACTTCCTCTTAATTGAGCTTCTGAGAATTCATAATTTAACTCAAATTCCAAATCTCTTTGGGAATTTTCTATCTCTCCTATCGGAATAACACCTCTTTGCTTTGAATCAGGGGATGTCCACATTAATGCTATTCCCAGTTTTGCATTATTACATGCTATTCCGTTTGGTCCAAACAAACACTGATATGTACGAATTGAATACTTTCTTCTAATACATAACTGATAATCATCCGGAGACCATATTCCCTCATCATCGATCACTTTATGAACTATAGTACTGCTATCAACTTCTTCCGTACGCAATACATATTCCTGATCATCTCTTACATAATAAAGCTGATATGGTGATGCCTGGAATCTAGTTTTACTTAACAAATCATCCGTTATTACCGGAAAAAGTGAAATATTCGCTGCCATTATTTATCACCTTCATTCTTTTCAACATTAAACAACGGTTTAATATCTTTTCTATTCAACTGCAAAGTAATATCAAGTTCCATTTCTATCAAATGCTCAGCATCTGACCTTACATGTATACCATAACCAGCACCATTTTTCGTTTTAAGTAATTCACAGGAAATGTCACTTATTCCAGAACTTTCATTACTGCTATCTACTGCCATTTTTAAATTTGTTTTAAATTTATCTACTTTTGTAACAACAATATCTGCAGAAACTATCTCGAACGGCATGGATAATCCCATTTTTTCTTCCCAGTCTTTAGGTTTAATTGCACCTGTCTCAGAATCAATTGCCAAATTAATCCCTGTAGCCAAAATCTTTCTTCGCGATTTGATTGTTAACCTAACCGTCATCCCATTTGCAAAATATTTTGTTTTTGATGATTCATAACCAAAAACAACATTTTTATGTGTTTCGGTGTGTCCACTTCCACCTTGTCCACCACTTGTTCCGCCACTTGGCTTTTTACCAAAATTTTCAGGTGGTAATAACAAATCTCCAAACATTTTTCCAAGACCAGAGTTTAATCTGCTAGTTGTATCTTCTTCCTCTACAAAAAATTCCTTAGAAATTTTACTATTAACCTGCGCTTGTACCTTTGACACAATTCTCGGGTTATTGTTACCCATACTAAAGTCTCCCCAAGAAGTATGATCGGCCATCTCACTTTTTCTTACATATTCCTCAAGACTATATGGCTCTCTTGTATTAGTAAGTTTATTTTCTGAGTTTAGCACAAAAATAGCAAAAATAAATTCATCTTTACTAGAAGCACTTATTCCATCAACCCAGTTTCCCACATCCTCATATGATACAATCATCCCTGGTTTACGAGTAAAAAATAAAACAGGTTTATTCTTTTCTTTATCCTTTATTTCACAATTAAAATACATGTACGGCTCTGGTTTGTTATCTGGATATCCTGTTTTCAATATTTTACGTGGAACTTTCGTATACGCAATCGTACCAGCCTTTGTTGTTTCCAATACCTTACGCAAAAGAATGTCTTCTGATTTACACTCCACGCCGTCTTGTGCCAAAATATCATTCCCAGCCTCTTCTGACACAGCCCTATTGTAAAGTGCTTGTACAATCTGAAATGCAGGTTCCATATTGTCTAAACCAATTCCTTTTTTATTGATTCGTGCGCGTAGAAATTTCCCATATGGATATTTTTCATTATTTAATCTCGGAGCATACCATCTTTGTATAGAGATTCGAAGATAATCTTCAATACTGCATCTCCAAAAAGGACGTATTCTATTATCTTCACTATCTTTATATTCTATCTGATTATTTTCAAGTAACATCTGTTCATCAATATAAGGAATGATTATTGTGGTTCCTGTTAAATCACCTTCATATGGTTCAATTTCAAATATATTTAAAATTTTTTCAATATACTTTTCATCTGTAATAGGTTTTGTTTTGTTGCTTCCGATTTCCTGTCCCCACCATGCTATACCTCGCTTTGATTTTCCCGGCAAAGCAGGAATAAGTGAGTCAGCATTCATTTCATTTTCCACCAGTGAAGCTGCTAATCGCGACTCATATATTCCTTCTTCATTCAGTATTCTGCTATAATAAACAACCAGTCCTATTCCAACTCTGAAATATACAGTTTTACCAAGTCCCCATGAACCACCTGCACCTTCTGCTTCCTGTGGTTTACTTATTTCATAAATCAACTTTAATAAATTTCCATACTGGTTATCTGTTACTTCATCATAATGCAGCTTGCCTGTCAGTCCAACAGTATTTGAATCACGTACTGCTATGAATTTATACGTGTCTTTCCAATATTTTCTATTTAAAGTTTCTGTTATGCCCTCTAATTCCTTATTTAAAGATATTTTATTAAATTCTCCTGTAAAAAAATCTACAGTCACATATGGGTCTGTATCATTTTTTGCATCCAGACTATTCTGTATGGATTCTCGAACCAACAAATCTAAAATAGGCATATTATTATTTTGTATCAATTTTAGTAATGAACTCCCCGACTGGGTCATTCTACCAGGTTCAGCAATTTCAATTTTCATTTGTTCCCTCCAAGTCACCTTCGTCGTCAAACGGATTATTTTGCATATGTATAGATACAGTCGCTGTATAATCTGTTCCGCGCTTTCCACCCGGAATATTCATACAAATACCTACAATATCCTCAACCGAATTTAGATCTTCTCTCGTATCAGAGCCTTTTACCGCTTTTGAATCTTTATCTATTACATAAACAATCAACTGTGGAGTTGAATCTAAACCAGCTAAACTTCTAATTTCTTTTGCATATTTTGATTTAAAATCCTTAACCTTGCTCACAATCTCTTGCGGCTGTCCTTCCAAATCTATATCAGCTATAATATCTTTTGGATCCCTTAAAACACCAATATTTATTACCGTATCCGATTCATTCTTCAATTTTTTCCTTGTACGGCTTACCTTTTTTACCGGACCTACTGGTGAATTCCAAACAGAACCACTACCTTTTCCAGCCAAAATAATATTCCAATTTTCAAGTTTCCCTTCTGCTGAAATTTTTTCAATCCAAGCAATAACAGAAGCTATATCATTGAAAACTCCTAATCTCGAATTAAATTTGTACTCTTCAAGATATTTTTTCACCAAAGAGAATTCAACATTCCTCCAAATAAAAGAATTCTCCGCATGTTGATTGCATTCTTTTCGTTCTTCCGGTTGTCCTAATGAAGCAATAAACTTTTCAGTCTCAACAATGTTATGTTTCAGCACTGCTACATCATTATCAAACAAATATGTCTGATTAAAAGAGCCACTGAAATCCATATCTGTTGCTTGTGCGCTCTGCATCCTATTTTTTGCAGTTATACGTATAAAGCTTGCTTTAGGAGTATTTTTCACTCTTGGTCCATAATTTGCAGGACTCTTTCCTAAGGTGTCCATTTCATGTATTTCATCACGTAACTCCTGATCCAGCGCTGCAAGAAATTTAAATTGATCATTTGTCTTAGATGTAATCCATAATCTCGGCAACAACTCATACCCTTTTCTGTATCCAAACCATCTCCCCATTTGCATAAGTGTATCCGCCTGACTAACAGAACGAAGGAAAAATGTACTGATAAGTCCTTCAATCGTTAAACCTCTGGACAAAGTTGCTCCACCCACAACAATAAACGCCGGTGCTGGTGTTGGCATGTTATCAGCCGTAGGATATGCCAATCTGACATACATTCCATCGTCGGTAATTCCATTATTCTTGCAATTATCAATACACATATGAATTCCTTCGTGATATGCGAACTCATCGTCCTCATCCAATGGAATATTAGTTGGTTCTTTACTCAACAAAATTGTAATTTCCTTACGTATGTCCTCAAATGAAGGATATCTGTTTATTTCTTCATCCTTCCTATCGTATTGTGGATATTGTTCTCTAAACTTTTCAAATGTAAATTGACTGGTTTCTGTATTCCATACTTTTTCACATCTTCTAATCATCTCATCTACATCTTTGCTCACAATCCAATCTCTGACCGCTTCTGCAATATTCTGATGATGATCAGTTTTCTGACTTGTATGTATCAGCATACTAATCGGCTTTCCGTATCCCCATATTCTCATACAGGCTACGCCACACAGAAACCAGCATATAGCATCCTGTAACGCGAGCGGAACATACGGTGATCCTTCTTCATGAATTTCTTTGATTGCCTGAAGATCATCCTCATCAATAATTCTCACGATATCTAAACCATCATAATCATAATCCCCACCCTCAAGTCCAAATATCTGTTGTGGTCCAAAATATTCCTTTGATACACTTAATGTTGATATAAAATTTCTAGGATATAACGAATCTTCTCCAGCCTCATTTAATATATTTGCATATGGCGTGGCTGTATATCCAATATAATTCATCGCCTTATATTTATTGCTGATTTCCTGCGATTTCTCATTTTTTCCATTTACCAAATCTCTTATCAATCTATTAATTGTTCTAATCGTTGAACTATTAACATTTGCTGTGTTAATACCAGCCTGGTCAGCCTCGTCATCTATAACCAGTATCTTCATCTGTTTTTGTTTATTACCATCAGATTGCAGCCATTGTATAAGCCCCCTAAGTCTTCCCGGATTTTTCAGACAAACTGTAAAATATCTCTGTTTTGACGTTTTATCAAAGTGCAAATCCTGTGTCCTTTGTCCTAGCATTGGTTTTTTAGATAAATGCTCTAAACCATTCCAATTGAGATTGCCCTGACAATTTAAATCATTTAATAACCGGTTTTGTGTTTGTTGTCTAAGATTTTCGATGGTTCCAGATAAAACTATAAACATATTCCATCCCCAGTCAGCCGCCATAGCCATTAAAGCTGCCATATTTGCAGTTTTTCCAGACTGAACATTACCAATAACCAATCCCTTAACTGGTTTCATTTCGGTTGTGTCACTGCTCAGTCTCTTCAAAATCTTTAATGTAGTTCTCTCCATCTCATCAACGATTTCTTCTTTAAAACCACCCTTAATCAATTTTTTTCTATATAACTGCCATGCGGATTGTGGATCTGCTGGTACTGTAACATCATTATCTTCGCCTTCACCCATAATCATAGCCTGACCACTAAGATAATCTATAACCTGTGTCTGTTCTTCTGCCTCTTTTTGTAAGCGAACGAGTTCTTTCCATTCACTGCAACTAACTTCTTTCCAAAAATTCAATAAGGACTGTTGGGTTAGGAATTCTGATAATCCTTCATCATTACCACGCCCCGCATAATCAATCTCTTCCCACTTCATGTTACGATTTCTCGCATTACGAATCCATTCTCTGTGTTGATCATATTCAGGCAAACCAAAATTAGACATATGCATTCCTCCATTGGTACATTTGAAATTTTATCGACAATTTTTTACCTTTTCCATAACCCTATTATAAAACCAGAGTTTTATATCGTCAACTTTGTTTTTTACTTTTCAAGGAAATGTCTCCAATCAAAATTTCCAATCAATAAGCCCTATATTGACAGAGGGCACGCTATCGTGCCCTCTCTCTGTCTCCATCCTTTCTTTCAATAACCCTTTCTTGCTCCATTTCCAATGTCTTTTCATAAATAGCCTGATAATCTTCAAATATCTTATCCTCATCAGAAGTATCAACTCCACATACCTTGCAAACAGCACTGTACAGCTGAATATTGTATGAATTATTGTCCGGCTGAAACTGTAGCATCCTTGCCTTCTCGATAACAGGCAAATCATCAAAAGCAATTCCCCGCTGTTTAATCTCATCAAAAACCTCTTCTGTTTTGTTTCTGACAACCAATTCACACATGCCCTTATAAAGCAAATCCGTCTCTTCCAGAAGTTCATCAACATCTGCAATATGCCCCATGTCTAGAAACTTCATCTTTACAATAGACCTAACTGTGTCGTAACTCTTCAGTTCCCCGAATCCATATGTCTGAGCCTTTTCCAAAGGTGTCATCTTTTTGTACGTCTCATAGCCGCCTTTATCATTTGACCGATCACCAACATATTCCTCCACAATATTCGCTTCGCTGGCATCTCCTACTGTGGCATCCATGGTATCTTCTGCTGAAACCTGTTCACATACCTCCGCGCCTAACGAAGTATCATAATCCTCTGATTCATTCATTACTGAAATATCATCCATATCAGACACTGCATCATTAACAGATAGCGCAATATTTTTCTCCTCCGCATACGGATACTCCGGCACTTCTATTGAATTACGAATCTCATCCTCACTAGTTGAAAAATCCAACATTGAAAACTTCTTATACTCTTCTACACACCCTTCAGCAATCCTCAAATTCTTATTAAGTGCTTTTTTCTCCGCCTTAAGTTCGTCCAGCTCCGCCTGTACTCCCATATGCCAGATCTGGTAATCACGAATATCCTCCTCTGTTTTGCAAGAACGTTTTCTTGCTCTGTTCTGCTGATACAATTCCTGCTGACGTTCAGAGATTTTCTCTACATCCCGCTCTCCCAAAACCTGATAAGTCACAAGTCCCTCCACAGTTTTGATATTATTATTCACAAGAAACAAATACTGTTCCTGCAGCTGCTTCATACGCTCCAGCTCTTTCGCAAGATATGCAGAATGCTTATCAAATCGGCGCTGTTCCACCATTCTCGCCTGATAGATTCTGCGATAATACTTCATTTGAAAATCCGTTATTCCACGTTTATGAATTGCCACAGTATTACCCACAACAAATCTCGGTCTGGAAAAAGGCATATCCAGATAAAATCGGAATTTCTCCTTTGAAAAGCGTTCATCCAGCTTATCCAGTTCATGATACCATTTACCACCCGGAACCTTTACCGAAAGGTACTTCCCGTACTCAAACTGATACCCAATTCTCTTCATCAGGAATATAAAATGGTCAAAGCTTCCCGCCTGACTCTGGCAAAACTCTGCATCTGCCAGAATCATTTTGCGAAAACATTGTTCACGCTCCCATTCCTTCCTTGATAAATTTTTAGGCTCTTTTACATACTCTGCTGGCACAATAGACAGTCCGTACTCTTTACAGAGTCTGTTTGTAATCGGCTGCATACGATGCTTCCATTCCCCTTTTTTGCACTCATGCTTCATCCCCGTTTCAAAACTGACGCTATTAAAAACAATATGCCCATGCATATGCTTTTTATCATTATGAACCGCATATACTGCCTCATATTTATCCTTCAGGTATTCCTGTGCAAAACGTGCCACGATATCCAGCGCCTGTTCCTCTGTCGCTTCTCCCGGTGCAAAGGAAATGATAATGTGATATCCCTGTCGCTTATTTGTTTTTCCGAAAGTAACCTTCGTATCCATCATCTGCTCAAAGGCTGTATCCGGAAGGCAGTTTATACTGCCCACCATAACATTTTCCTCTGTTTTCTCTGGATTCTGAATATACGAAAGAGCATTCTTAAGATGTGCCGCCGGGTTCCCGGTATGTGCCTCATTCAGGCACTGTATCTTAGTGATTGCCATACCGTAAGCACCTCCCTCATCAGCCTCTTAACATCCTCCAAATCCTGCTTAACAGCAAGGATATCCCTCGTGTAACCATATCCCTGGGTATTTACTACCTTCGCAATCTGATTCACATTGGTAGCAATTCCTGTTATCTGTCTGATAAAAATCCCCCTGTCTGTCGTAAAAGATGCATCCACATTTCCACCGCCACGCACCAGATTGCGCAGGTATTCACTGATATTCATTCCAGCCTTTTTTGCCCCCTCTTCCAGCAGTCGCTTATCTTCCTCTGACAACTTAAAAGAAACCTTATATAGCTTTTTGTCAGACCTGTATCTTCTGTTTCCATCTGCCATACACATAACCTCCAATTCTCAAAATTAATTGCATCACAATCTCACTTACCATGCTCATGGCTGTGACCTCCTTTTTTTATTCTTCTTTAGAACCTGCTTCTGTTGCTGTTCACTTGTTTTGCAAGATTCGGGAAAGGTCGGACCTTTCCCCGAAAAAATATAATTGCTAACCGCAATTACCATTTTTTCATCTTGGCAGGAGCTCCTGCACCCAATATATGGCACAAAATATGTGCCAAAATACCGACAGCAAACCATCCGCTAACTGGCGTCAGTTTGCCGTCAGATATATTTATTTTATATATGAATGACATCAATCTGCCGTCATTCAGGATTCCATTGTCGTCAATTCGACGTCGCTGACGTAGCTGCCTAATCATCATTCAGTCCTTTTAGAAAATTGAATGTCTGACTTGGAATAATGACTTCATCATCAGGGACAGATGCCGTATTATCCTGTGGTGCATCATGCGTTGATGCTAAAGCAGGTGTTGGTGTTTCCGTTGCGGCAACTCTCGCCTCACACTCTGCCATCAACTTCTCCATTTCCGGCTTCAATGCCCTGGCTACTTCTTCCGCAAACTTCTTTACATCATTCTCTTGCCTATGGGACGCCTTAACCTCTTCCGCCTCTCCGTACGCTTCTTCATAGGCCAGTTCAATACCTCTCTTGATAAGCTCCGTCTGGTTAAGAAAGCTACCATCCACAAGCATCCTATCCAGCTTTTTAAGGATATTTGCATCCGACTGGCGGTCCATATAGAGACGGCAGCCAAGCCGCCTCTCTCTAAATCCCATTGCCATGTGTACCACCTGCCTTTATGCCATTTGTTTTGCAAGAAACTCATAGCCCTTTGCATTAGCTCTGACATCCGTCACATAAGAAAGGTTATCCCCATGTTTTCCAAATCTCTCCATTGCCTTTGCTCCGCCACCCACATAAATAATGTTGGTAAATTCCGTATCGTGCCCGTTCTCTTTCAGAACTCCTTCCACTCTTGCAACAAACTTTTCAAGCGCCTCGTCCATAATCCTTGCATACTTTTCCGGATAATTGCCGCCAAAATTGCTGATATAATCTGTAATCACATTCTCCGAAATCTCCTTGCCAAAAACCTCACTGCTTCTGCTCTTGATTTCCTGAATAACAGAAATCATGGACTCCGTGAAAGTCTCACATTTACTTTCCACCGGAACACCATCCTTCACATGCATGATATCAATCGTCCAGGAACCCACATCCACAATCAGATATTCCCCCTTCATACTGCCAAGCCTGTCTGCCACTGCTGCATAACACTGCGGAAATGCCAGTACATTTTCAATGGTAAAATCATATGCCACATCCTCAAATTTAAAATGCACCGGCTGATTTCCACGTTTCAAATATTTCACGAACTGCTTTCTTACCATTGCAAACTGTTTTAAAGGAAGTCCGACACCAAGCACCACTCCGGCACCATTGGGAATATTCCCTGACTGACATTCCTTTGCCAGTGCCGCAAGTGTCAACAGATAATAATCATCATCTGCAAGCTTACTGTCCTTCACACTGTTACGCTTTTCTCCAATCTTATAAAATGCTCCATCATAAACCAGTGTATTAGCCTGGAAGGTAGGCTTTACAGCCTGCCTTTCCACACCATTCTCAAACACATGGTTTGATGTTTTCATTAAATGATTCCCGTGGTCAATTCCCACATAATAGATTCTCTTTTCTTCCATAAACTCATGCCTCCATTCTCTGCGTCTCCGCCTGTTCAAACGCGATATTTTCCTTTGCATGTTCCAGACGTACACGCTTATTGTAATCAATTGTTGCAAGCAAATCCTCTGTTACAATCTCATCTGCTGTCATTGCCGCCTGCATGTTTTCCTGAAATGTCACCTGAAATCCTTTTTCTTCCAAAGTATCCAAACCAATACCTCTTACCTTGCTTATTCCCTGTAAAACAGTGTCATACAGTTGCCATGCATAATTCTCATATTCTGCTGCCTTATCAAAAAGTACTCCTTGCATAAAATACTTGTTATACAGATAACGGTCATTCTCCATCAAGACTCTGAGATAACGGTGTCCGTATTTTCCAAGACTTGCATAACTCTCTGGCTCCGACTCTTCAAAAACCGGATAATACAATCCATCCACCTCTTTGTACTTAATGCCACACTTTTCTGCAATTGTAGGTGCTGCAGTCACCTTTGTTTTTTCTTCCATAAAAAATCCTTTCTGCGTCTTACGCTTTAAAAATATCGTTATTTGCCTTAACGCCAACCCGCGGAGAGTTACTGCTCTCAAATGTTCTGCCATGCAGAAAATCCTCCTTTCTCACTGCCTCTTTCGAAGCTATGTATCGCAGCTGCCACTTCTGACAGTCAAATCATCAATCCTTTCCTAATCGACTGTTGCCTTAGCAAACACAAGAAATACTCTTGCAACTAGCCCAAACACCAATAATGTCAGTTTCGCCAGTTCCAGTACACACCGAAGCAGAAACAACACAAGCCATACCATAGCCTTTAAAACATTCAGTAAAACTCTGCCAACAAATTCTAAAATCATAAATTCAACTCTCCTTTCCACCCATCGGGAGCCACCCGAAAAAAGGGTATAAAAAATAAGACCATATTGACTTCAATATGGAACCGATTAAATCTTCGATTCTCTGTGTCAATTTAGTCCTATCAGTAAAAATACCTGTTAAGTTTTCCCGTCCGAATCTCATCCGGACAATTATCACACGGAAACGTCTAGGACCAGGCTTCCGAAACCCTTGTAAATCCTAGGTTTCTTCCACCTGTCACAAATATACCACGTTCCCCGGCTGCGAAAAACAGCACCAGCAGTCCATAAGCGATGGCTGTCAGTGCATCATTGATATTGGTCATAATGCGCCAGATACCGCCGCCTTTAAAAGTTGCCGGATTTTCGGTAAGCAGCGTCCAAAGTTCTGCCATCTTTTCACTCCATGTGGATAGTGCCGAGTTCAGATTCTGTACAATCCAGTTATCACTCAAAAATTCTCACCTCCTAGAAAATGGTTTTGAATACAGGAGCGCCTTTCGGCACTCCTGCGGTTTCCTTCTATCTTTTTTCAGAGGCTTACGCCATGATCAGATCCAGGATTTCTTTGGCGAACGTAATAATCACGCCTCCGGCCAGTGTCAGAAATCCATTTGCCCTCTGGCTTGGATCATGGCTTTTCAAGGACAGTCCTACCTGCACCACTCCAAATCCAAGCAGAATCAAGCCGATGGCACGAATCAGCGAGAAGATGAATGTAGACAGGTTATTGATTACCGACAGCGGATCTCCGGCTGCAAACACCGTGGTTGCCCCTACGGTTGCAATAAGAACCAGTGTCATATAAAGCCCCATCCATTTCTTCTGCTTTCTCCCCATCGGCATCGGGGTTGTCATTTTTTCAGTTGTATTCTTTTTTGTTC
>OCHG01001103.1_pt1 | contig 19088 bp, 16 predicted proteins | sample 1538801 | NCBI WGS metagenome assembly OCHG01 (sample SAMN04571727, study PRJEB22368) | human gut metagenome | biome: human gut; material: stool | host: Homo sapiens | place: Luxembourg | collected 2012-09-20 | reverse complement strand
TCAGCCGCACTGTATACTTAATTTGACAACCTCAACTCTCAACTCCTATAAAAGTACAGCGGCAGGGGGACATCCTCTGCCGCTGTGCGCCCTTTCGGGATACGAGAATAACAATCTTCGAGCCGGAAAAGAACGGCAGCCGCTTTGCGGACAGATTAATTTGCAGAAAGCAAAATGGTTGGAGAAGTTATATCAAAAATATTTGGAGAATGAGAGATGAACAGAAATGAGTTTATTGCACGTCTAAAAGAAAACGAAATACCGCCGGAAATCGTTTCTTTTGATAGCAGTACGAACGATGGCTATAACATTAGAAAAAATCAACTGTGCTGGGAAGTTTTTTCCCGGGAAAGGGGAAAAGAATATGGCTGCATCGGTTTTCCCTCTGAAAGCAATGCTCTGCAATACCTATACGAAAAGCTTTACAACATATATGTAAAATAAGACTTCAATGTGCCGACAAGAACCGACGCCGAATACTGCGTAACTTGTCCGAAACTTCTCGGAGAAAATGCAACTTAATGACCGCTAAGTCGCTGTCAACAGACGGCGGCTTTTGCCTTTTGGGCATTTTGAAGAGGCATAAGCCGTCTCATGAGCAATGAAAACAGCGGCCGCAGATGCCGAATGTTTTTGCGCATAAAGCCCGATATCACCAAAAATATTCGCTTATATCCAAATAACAGGCGCAAATTTGCTTAGAAAACAAACAATCGGAAACAGACCGAGACGAGGAGATTTTTGCGATTTTGTTCGATATATGCAAGTAATGCGACGCGAGTACGGCAGCAAACCTAATAAGAAAGAACAAAGGTTTATTATTTCGTCGGAATCCCTTGACAGGCTCAAGGCCTTATGCTAATATGCAGACAGAAAGGGCAAGTCCGAACGATTTGCCGCAAGGGGGAAAGACATAACGACTCGGGCGCAAAAGTGCCGATTACCGTTGTGTTTATTGAAGGTTTTGCTGTGCCGGAAAAATGTTAATGCTTCATTTTTAAGCAAAGAAAGGAGGGAAACCGTACATTAGCATTTTTTTGAACGGCAGAACACTTTTTAGCAAAAACAACTATAGAGAGGGAGAACTCACATTATGAAAAAAATAATAGCAGTATTATTGAGTGTTCTTATTATTTTCTCATCAATGGCTATTGTCGCTTCCGCGGCAACGCAGGACGATGCAGCGGCAGCCGCCGAGGCGTTCAACGCCGCCAAGGTTGACTATTCCGGCGTGTATTGGAAAAATACGCCCGATGCGGTCGTCAACTTCCAGATGAAGAAGATAAACAGCCTTTTGGCTCAGATCGTCGCCGAGAAAAACCTCAAGGGCACGTTTTACAGCGACGAGACCGTAACTGTGATTTCCGCAAAGCTTGCGGGCGTTACCAACACAAAGTTTGACTCCATTGACTTCCCCGGTGTTAAGGCTCAGTTCCCGGAGGCATATGAATATATCACCAAGGCTAAGGAAGAAAAGAAGACTTGGGAGACTCTCGGCACCGTTCCCTTCGGTGTAAAAGACAGAGATTCCTTCGTTAAGGCTCTCGGTGCTTTCTCGGCTAACTTCGGCGGAGTTATTTCTCTCGCCTGTGCAATGTCCCCCGACCTGTACAGCGGCGCTATCATTCCGCTTGTTGAGTCCCTTCATGTCGGCAAGATGCTCTCCTTCGGCGAGTACGCAGCGGCCTCCGGATTTGACGGCGGCAAGACCATGGAAATACTTGCAGGCTATGTGGCAGACGCTGTTGAGGCTTTCGCAAAGAATCCCCTCTATTACATCACAGACGTGCTCCCTGATTTCGCAGCAAGCTATGATGTATTCGCAAAGGCTGTTGAAGCAAATCCGATGGCAGCCGCATTCGGCCTCAAGATGCCCGGCCTCGACACCCTGGTTAAGGGTCTTGCGGCTAACCTTAACGGTCTGAAGCTTCCCGGAATAGACTTCGATAAGCTCGCGGGCATGGCTACCGCAAGAGCTGTTGAAAGCGGCTCCGAAGGCGGCTACGATGTTGAGCTCAACGGCGACAAGGCTGTTGTTTTCGGCGCTATCCTTGATTATCTCAAGAGAGTTCTCGAGGATGATAACAATCAGATGATCATCTACAACTACCTGAGCAAGGTTCTCGGCATCACCGATACCGATTACAGAGATCTCATTGCAGCTATAAAGGCATCCGATATCATCGGAATCGTTGCCGCGCTCAGCTCCATTCTTGATACTCTTCTCAGCAAGGCATTCCCGCTTCCTCCGTTCGTAGACGGAAAGGTTGCCGAGATTCTCAAGACTGTACTCAGAGTTGCGAGATTCCTCAAGGAGTTCATTTCCAGAATTCCCATGCCGCTTGCAAAATAAGTTGAAGGTCGAAGCTTGGTTTTTGACTGATACAATTTAAAAATACGGTCACACGGTTTTAGCGCTGTGTGGCCGTTTTTTTTGTGCGTCAATTTATTCCGCGCTTTATTTAAATTTTATAGTGATTGTCTATATAAACTGTTGACATTGCCTCAAATCGGGAGTAAAATATATATGTAATTAATTAACACGATTAACTAATTGCCCGCGGCTTATGCGGGCGAAAGGGGAATGCGAATGAATTTCCGGTCAAAGGGCGGCGCTCTGCTCATAGAAATGCCCGGCGGCAGGTCGATCGAGCTTAATGCCGACACCTTGTTTGTCAGCGTAGGCGAGGTGAAGCCGAGCTACCGTATGAGTCGTGGAAGCTTCAAAATACGGCAGAAAAAGCTGAGTGAAACAAGGCTCTTTCTCTCGCACGTTAAAGACGGCGACGGCGGCGCGGAGCTTGAGCTATCGAGCAAAAACGGCGGCGCGGTGCTCGCGGTTTCCTTGACGGAGGATAACGGCATATTGAAATTCACCCCGCGCGTTCTCGACGGCGGCAATTACAACCGCCTTGCTTTCAGGCTTCCCGCGTCTCCTGACGAGTCCGTCTACGGCGGCGGAGAGACCTTCGCCGAATTTGACTTGCGCGGCAAGCGGCAGAGGGTGTGGGTCGCCGAGCACATAAACGCCGGGCAGATAGCACGCAAGATAATCAAATCCTCCTTGAACATAAAGGCAGTCGACCGCAAGCAGCGCTATTCAAACTACGAGACCTATTACGCGCAGCCGACCTTTGTGTCCTCGAAAAAATATTTTGTCCACTGCGACACAACGGACTATGCCGAGTTTGACTTTCGCAAAAAGCAGTTTCACGAGATAAGAATAAACAGCGTCTGCCCGATTTATATCGGCATTGCCGAGAGCTTTGAGGAGCTTTCGAAAAAGCTCGGAACGCTGCTCGGCAGACAGCCCGAGCTCCCCGAATGGGCATATGACGGCGCGATACTCGGCATTCAGGGCGGCACGCAGACGGTGTACGACAAGCTCGAAAAGGCCGCGGAGCACGGCACTGCGGTTGCGGGCGTCTGGTGCCAGGACTGGGAGGGCAGGCGCGTCACCGCGTTCGGCAAGCAGCTCCAGTGGAACTGGGAGTGGGACAGCGAGCGCTATCCCGAGCTTGACAAGAAAATCTGGGAGCTAAAGGAGCGCGGCGTGCGCTTTTTGGGCTACATAAATCCGTTTTTAGCTATAGAGAAACCGCTCTACGCCTATGCCGCGAAGCAGGGCTACTGCGTCAAGGACGCGCAGGGGAACGACTATCTCGTAAAGATAACGACCTTCCCCGCCGCCATGGTGGATCTGACCAATCCCGAGGCGTATGAGTGGATAAAGAGCGTGATAAAGAAGAATATGATAGACTTCGGGCTCGACGGATGGATGGCGGACTTCGGCGAATATCTGCCGACCGACTGCGTGCTTTTCAGCGGCGAAAATGCCGAAAAGGTGCATAACTCATGGCCTGCGCGCTGGGCTAAGGTCAACCGCGAGGCTCTCGAGGAGACGGGAAAGCTGGGCGAGATTTTCTTCTTTACACGCGCCGGATATACGGATACCGTTAAATACTCCACCCTCATGTGGGCGGGGGATCAGCATACGGACTGGACGGTCGATTTCGGTCTGCCGTCGGTCATTCCCGCGTCGCTCTCGCTTTCGATGTGCGGCTTCGGACTGACCCACAGCGACATCGGCGGATACACCACCTTCGCAAAGATGCGCAGAAACCCGGAGCTCTTCATGCGCTGGGCGGAGATGAACGCCTTCAGCCCGTTCATGCGTTCGCACGAGGGCTCGAACCCGGATCTCAACGCGCAGTTCGACGCAAATGAGCAGGTGCTTGTGCACCACGCTAAGTTTTCGCGCATCCACCGCGCGCTCAAGCCCTATCTCATTGATATGGCGGCGCTCAACGCCGAGCGGGGCATACCCGTGACGCGCCCGCTGTTCTATCACTATGACGGTGAGCGCGAGCGAAAAGAGAGCACGGAATATCTGCTCGGGCGCGATTTGCTCGTTGCTCCGATAATAAGGGAGGGCGCAAAGAGCAGGGAGGTTTACTTCCCCGACGACAGGTGGATAAGCATTTGGAACGGCAAAGAATACGGCAGGGGCTGCGCCGAAATAGACGCGCCGATAGGCACCGTGCCCGTATTTTACAGAAAAAACAGCGAATACTCCGAAATATTTGAAAAACTCAAGGAGGCTTAACAATGGCAGCGACGCCCGCAACACTGCAAAACAAAACCTACGGCATAGGAATCAGAGACAAAATAGGCTATGCCCTCGGCGACGCGGCGGGTCTTATGACCTTTGCGCTCGTCGGCTCGTTCCTGCAGGTGTTCTATACGAACGTACTGTATATCGACCCGAAGAAGATAACCATGCTCTTTCTGATAGCGAGGATATGGGACGCGATAAACGACCCGATGTGGGGCGCGGTTGTCGATTCCCGCAGACCCGGCAAGAACGGCAAGTTCCGCCCGTATCTGCGCTGGTTCTCGACCCCGCTCGCTATTTTCGGCGTGCTGATGTTCGTCAAAATACCGGGGCTCAGCGAGGGACAGTATCTCGCCTTTGCCTACATAACCTATATCGGTTACGGAATGCTCTATACTATAGTAAATATACCCTACGGCTCCATGGCATCCGTCATAACTACCGATGAGCTCGAGCGCTCGTCTCTGTCGATGTTCCGCTCGATAGGCGCGGGCTTCGGCGGTCTGCCGGGACAGATACTTCTGCCCCTGTTTGTATATTCGACGGTTGCCGCAACGGGCGAGAGAGTCCTCGACGGCAGCAAGCTGCTCATAGGCGTCGCCGTATTGGCGGCGTTGAGCATACTCGTCTATCAGCTCTGCTACAAGATGACCACCGAGCGCGTTGTGGCAAAGCCGACCGAGAAAAAAGTCAGGGTCAGCAAAACAGTCAGGTCGCTTTTCAAGAACAGACCGTTCATCGCTCTGTGCATAGCGTCAATGCTTTTGATAGCCGTTCAGCAGTATACTCAGACGACCTATCACTACCTGTTCCTCAACTATTTCAAGAAGCCCGAGCTCTATTCGCTCGTCACGGTTTTCACCTATCTGCCCATGGCGCTGCTGCTGCCCGTGCTTCAAAAGATAGTCCGCCGTTTCGGCAAAAAAGAGGCGTGCGCCGTCGGCATGGCGGGGGCGTTTATAGCAAACCTCGTTCTGTGGCTCATAGGCACAAAGAGCGTCGTTGTGTTCTTCATATTCTGCTTCCTCTCGGGGCTCGGCATGACCTTCTTCGTGCTTGAGGTCTGGGCGCTTGTGACGGATGTTATAGACTATCAGGAGACGCTCTCCGGTCAGCGCGACGAGGGTACGTCTTACGCTTTCTTCTCGTTTACGAGAAAGCTCGGCCAGACCATAGCCGGCGTTCTCGGCACGGGAGTTCTGACCCTCATAGGCTATGACGCGAAGAACCTTACCTCTCAAGCCGTTGACAAGCTCTACAGCGTTTCAACGGCGCTGCCCGCGCTCATGTGCCTGCTCATGGCTCTTTCTCTCGGAGTGTTCTACCCACTGACGAAGAAAAGACTTCAGCAGTTGAATGAAAATAAACATCAGGAAAAAACAGAAGAATAAAAGGAGCGATATATCATGAAATATTTTCTCGACAGCGCAAAGATAGACGAGATAAAATTTGCATACAACACCTTCGGCATAGACGGCGTGACAACCAATCCGAAGCATATCATGAACAGCGGCAAGCCGTTTTTGACCGTCATAGCCGAGCTCGCGCAGTGGGTCAGGGACGAGGGGATAGAGGGCTATGAAAATTTCCCCGTTTCGGTTGAAATAAATCCCCATCTCGACGACGCCGAGGAAATGATAAAAGAGGCTGAAAAAATAGCCGCAATGTCGCCGAACTTCGTCATAAAGATACCCTGCACCGAGGCTGGCGTGACCGCCGCGCGCAGGCTCGAAAAGAAGGGTATCAGAACTAATCTCACCCTCGTTTTCTCTGCCGCACAGTCCATATGGGCTGCGAAAAACGGCTCTCTGTTCGTCTCGCCGTTCATCGGCTGGAAAGAGGCGAACGGCGAGGATTGCAGGCAGTATATCGCCGACATAGTGAAGATATATAAGAATTACGGCTTCTACGGCAAGACGCAGATAATCTGCGCCGCGATAAGAACGCCCAAGCAGTTTGTCGACTGTGCAACGGCGGGCGCCGATATAGTGACCTGCGGACTCGATGTGTATCTCGAGAGCATAAAGCACGCCTACACCGTACAGGGTCTCGGAATTTTCACAGACGCATGGGACAACACGATGACGGAGTGAGGTGGCAAAAATGAATATAGGATTCATAGGCCTCGGCATAATGGGCGAGGCCATGTGCGCCAACATAGTAAAAAAGCATGACGGCAAGGTTTTTCTGTATGACCTCGACGGCGAAAAGGTCGAAAAGCTCGCCGCCCTCGGAGGCTTCGCCTGCGCCGACAGTGCAGAACTCGCCGAAAAGAGCGACGTCATAATAACCATGGTCCCGAAATCCGAGCATTCGCGCTCGGTCTATGAGACTGTTCTGCCCGCCTTGGACTGCACAAAAACCTGCATTGATATGAGCACCATAGACCCCGCCGTGTCCGTTGAAATATCGGAGAAGGTAAAGGCGGCCGGCGCTCGCTTTGCGGATGCGCCGGTAGTCAAGTCGAGACCCGCCGCCGAAAGCGGCACGCTCGGAATTTACGTCGGCTCGGATGAGGAGACGTTTGAAAAGATTCGTCCGATTTTAGCCTATATGGGCAGCAATATTATCCGCATGGGCAAAAACGGTATGGGGCTCGTGATGAAAATCTGCCACAATACGCTCGTAGCGCAGATTCAAAACGGAGTCAACGAAACTCTCGCGCTCGCAAGGAGAGAGGGCATATCGGTAGATGATTTTGCCCTTGCGATTTCCTACGGCGGCGGACAGAATTTCTATCTCGACGGTCAGGCGCAGAACATAAAAAACGAGAACTGGACTACCGCATTCTCGCTCGAAAATATGTACAAGGATCTCGGTATCTGCGAGCGGCTGAGCGCCGAGGCGAATTTCCCCATGCCGGGCATGGAAAGTGCCAAGGCAGTCTACGACAAAGGCATGGCGGCGGGACTCGGCAAGGAGGATTTCCGCGCTACTTACAAGGTGGTCAGCGGTGAATAATATGCTTGAAATTTTAAACGCCGTCAACGATGTGCCGGTGCTCTCGGTCTTTGACCCCGCCTTTGCGCCCTACGGCAGGGTGATCGAGGGCTGCGACTTTTCGCGGGCGGACGAATATATGCTCGAAAAAACCGATATCCCCGAGAACGGGAATGTCTATGTCCCGAGCGTGCCGGAGCTTGAGGAATCGGAGCTTAAGTCCGATATCGAAAACACGCTCTACGGCTCGATGCCCGTGCAGATAGGCTTTTGCAACGGCAGGAACACGACCTATAACGGTTTCGAGTATCACAAATGCTCGGAGATAAACTACGCCGTGACGCCGTTTATGCTCGTGCTCGGTCACGTCTGGGATATCAGGGACAACACCTACGATATCCGCAGCGCTCAGGTGTTTTTCGTGCCTGCGGGCACGGCGATAGAGATGTATCAGACTACTCTGCACCTCTCGCCCTGCCGCGTGTGTGACGAGGGCTTTAAGGATATAGTCATCCTCTCCCGAGGCACAAACACGCCGCTCGAATATAAAGAAACGAACGCCGACCCGGAGTCCGTGCTGCTGCTCCGAAGAAACAAGTGGGTCATAGCCCATCCGGAGCGCGAGCCGCTGATAAAGCAGGGGGCGCACCCGGGAGTTATCGGCGAAAACAAAGAACTATTCTATAAATAAAAGGAACTGATGAAATGAGCGATTTCAAGCTTGCGTATGTCCCCATAGGCGTGCCGACCTTCGAGCTGGTCAGCGCGGGGGAACAGTTTGAAAAATCTAAAAAGATGCTGCGCTCGCTCTGCGCGGACGCGGTATGCCCCGAGGAGATGCTCTTGTCCGTTGACAAGCTGACGGCGTTTCTCGACGGGCTTTCGCCCGACCTTATTGTGCTCCAAAACATAACCTTTGCAAACTCGGCGTATGTTTGCGAGGTTCTCAAAAGATTTGACTGCCCCATATTGCTCTGGACGCTCAGAGAGCCGGTCATAGACGGCGGACGTTTGAGACTGAATTCCCTGACCGGCGCTTTTTCTGCTGCGAATACGATAAAATATTTCCGCAAAGAGCAGTTCGGCTATGTGTTCGGCTCGCCCGAGGAGGAGAGCGTGATAGCCGAAATCGGCGCATATATCCGCGCGGCGCAGGTCCGGAAAGAGCTGAAGAGCCTTAAAATGGCGAGCGTCGGACATACCCCGCAGGGCTTCGGTTTCGGCAGGGCGCTCGATGCTGAGATATTGAAAAATTTCGGCGTGACGCTCGAATCGATTGAGGCGCGCGAGCTTATAGAAAAGGCACTTGCGTATTCGGACGGCGAGGCGCGCGAGTATTTCGACAGAGCCGCAGGGTGCATGAACGGGCTTGAAAACACCCCGGAGAAGAACGTACTCAATTTTGCGCGGCTTTACAGAGCCTACGACGAATATGTAAAGACAAACGGGATAGGCGCTCTCTCATCGAGATGCTGGCCGGATTTCTTTACCTCGTTCGGCACGCCCGTCTGCGCGGTGCTCGCCATGCTCAACGACATGGGCGTTGCCGCCGCGTGCGAGGCCGACACATACGGCGCGCTGTCGATGTTTATCGGTATGCGCCTTAGCAAAAAGAGCGTGTTCTTCGGCGACCCCGTATCGCTCGACGAAAAGGAGAACACGGTCACATTCTGGCACTGCGGAACGGCGGCGTGCTCGCTTGCCCGCAGGGATACGGGCGCTTGCGTCGGAGTCCACTGCAACAGGAAAATAGGCCCTACAATGGAGTTCGGCTGTATGCCCTGCGACAGAGTTACGGTGTTCAGAGTCGGCAAAAAGCCGGACGGGAGCTTCAGATTTTTCGTCGCCTCGGGCAGTGCGCTCGATAAGCCCAAGCAGTTTTACGGCACGAGCGCCGTGGTGAAAACGGATTCGGACGCTCGCGAGCTTATAATGAACAGCGTCAGAGACGGCTGGGAGCCGCATTTCGTTGTTATATACGGCGATGTGAAGCATGAACTGTGCGCTCTCGCCGAGATGCTCGGCATGGAGATAAACGAATACTGATATGGTAAAGAAGATACTTTTTCTCTTGGTGGTGTTTTTGACTAACATCATCCAGGGGATAACCGGTTTTGCGGGGACCATGCTCGCTATGCCGCCGAGTGTTATGCTCGTCGGGTTCGACACCGCAAAGCCGATACTAAACGCCCTCGGTTTGCTCTCGGGCATATATATAGTCGCCGCGAACAGAAAGAGCGTCAACAAAAAAGAATTTTTAAAAATTGTCGCCGTGATGTCCCTCGGTATGCTCGCGGGCTTTGCCTTGCGCAGTGTCTTGGCGGGCAGAGAGCGGGTGATGTATATCATGCTCGGGACGGTGGTTATCCTGACCGCGGTATCCGGCATATACAAAACATTCCTGAAAAAAGGCGGCGGGCACAGCCACGGAAAAGCCGTGTCCGCCGTTCTGCTTATTGCGGCGGGAGTGACGCACGGCCTGTTCGTCTGCGGCGGTCCGCTTCTCGTCTCATATATGACGGGCAAGGTCAGTGACAAGCAGGAGTTTCGCACCACGCTCTCCGCGTGCTGGATAGTCCTCAACGGAATAATTTTAACAGACGACATAAGAGCCGGACTGTGGAACAAGAATATGCTTTTACTGTTTTGCATATCCGCCGTCATACTTTTTGCGGCGATGTTCATCGGCAGCCTGCTGTGCAAAAAGATGAGCCGCGGGCTGTTTATGAAGATAACATATATCCTGCTGATAGTATCGGGAGCGCTCTTGTTTATAAAATAATTTGATAGGTGCGCCGAAATATAGTATAATAATACATGGAGGAGGCGGCGCTATGGACTACACGGGATTTAACATGAGCCGTATAAAAAATGCAAACAGAGCGTCTGTGCTCTATCTGCTCAACGGCAGAAAGAGCATGAGCCGCAAGGATATTGCGGATTCGCTCGGGCTTACCCCCGCTGCGGTCAGCAAGATTTGCGCCGAGCTTATAGCGGAGGGCGCGGTCAGCGAATGCGGCTTCTCGGACGGCGCGGGAGCGGGCAGGAGAAAGATAATCCTGTCCCTAAACTCCTCTCGATTTGCAGTCCTCGCCGTGAGCATAGACGCAGGCGGCTATTACTGCGGAATATGCACCCTCGGCGGAGAGGAGACAGTCGGCGAATACACGACGCTTCCGAGAGACACAAAGCCAGAGGACTTTCTGCGCGCAGTCGGAGAGAGCTGCCGCAGGCTTATAAAAAACAACCCGACCGGCGGCGCGGAGCTTATCGGCGCGGGAGTCGGAATAGTCGGCGGCGCGGACAGCTTGAGCGGAAAAACGACCGGCAGCTACGGTGTATGGCGTCCGGGGATAAATATAAAGAAAATATTGGAGGACGAGACGGGGCTTCCCGTTTGCGTCGATAACAACGTCAAGGCGTTTGCGCTCGCCTCGCTGATATTCGACAGGGAGCACAGCGCGGATAACATACTGTTCGTGAAATGGGGGCCGGGCGTCGGCTCGGCGATAGTCATAAACGGCGAGGTCTTAAACGGGACGGACAGCGGCTCGTCCGAGATAGGTCACTACATAGTCGACCCGAACGGCGAAAAATGCCGTTGCGGGCGCAGGGGCTGTCTCGAAACGGAGGTCTCGGCGCCTGCGGTTATAAACCGCATAAGGGCGGTGTACTCCGAGAAGGCGACTCCGACGCTGTTCAAGATGACCGACGGCGATGCGGACAGGATAGATATAAGGCTTATACTCTCGGCGGCAAAGAGCGACGGCGCTGTAAAGTCGGAGCTTGAGCGGTGCGCGGACAGCCTTGCAAAGGCGGTCACGAATGCGGCGACGGTCATTGCACCGGACAGCGTTGTGGCGTTCGGCTATATGTTCGAAAGCGATATATTCGAGCTCTTCGCTAAGCGGTGCGCAAAGTATTATCCCGGCTTCGGAAAGGGCTATATCAGGCTCTCGCCGCTCGACGGCAAGCACAGCTTTATCGGTCCCGCCGCCCTGGCGGCAAAAAAGTTTTTCTTCGAAAAATAAAAGCATAAGCCGATAAAAGTTATTATAAAGCATTAATCCTACCCATGTTTTTTGTTGGGTGGGATTTTTTGTGCTTTGTTTCAAAATACGGACAGCGACAAATTGGGAGTTGCGGAGGAAAGCCGTCGATAGACAAACAATTTTAACATTGTAAATTGACACAATCGTGTAGGAAAGGATATCATCCGCCCGCGGTTTATGCGGTAATTTGTGACTATTTACTTTGTAGGGTGCGGCGACTCAACACCCTTTGACGCGTCAGTGTCACTGAAAATCTTTTCATTTCATCCGGCTCTCCTGCTATACTGATAACTGCAACCAAGAACAACAATGACAGCCTCTGTTTGACAGGCGGTTTAGGGAAGTCGATATACTGCGAACGCCGATTTTTACACTTTTTAAAGATTCCTGTGTACAAAAAAACACCCTTTGATAAACTTTATAAAATAAATCTGTTTTAAGCCGTTTCGGAGTGTGACGGTACGGGCACCGAACTCTTTCTAAATAGAGATAAAGAGGCTTTTGTTCTTTTCCTGATATACTTATTCGCAAAAATGCAACTGATTTTATTTAACACGATTACTTAAAAACGTTGATATCAAGCCGTTTTTTTAAGTTGATTTTCAGACTCTAAAAAAATATTTTACAAATTTATAAAAATTTATCAGAAAAGCGTTGAACTTTTTGTACAATTATGCTAAACTGGGGTCAGAGATTAAAAGCACGACAGCTTTTTTGACCGGATTACGCTTCCGGATATAGACTCAGCAGCTTTTTCCGTCGGAATTTCGGATGATTCCGGCGGTCAAACACGTCTGCAGACCTCGTGAAAACTATGGATTGCTATGGACTAAGGAGTAGGGGCAGTGAAACGGATGGAACGTAAGAAAAAAATAAAAATCGCTATTGTTGTATTGGCTGTTCTTCTCTGCATCAGCCTCCTGGCGCTCGGCGGCACGCTTGTGTATAACAGGCTGATTGCCGATAAGCCGGGAACCGTCCTTGTGCCGGATAATCTGATAACGCCGGACGACGCCGCAACCTCGCCCGAGGGGACAACTCTGCCCGACGGCAACAGCGAAACAAAAAAGCATACTGAAGCCGGCGGTACGGGAAGCACTGTCGGCTCAAACGGCGTTACGCAAATAATAAATGCGGCGGGACGCACGGCGGCGACTATCGAGCTCTACAGCAGACATTCGGAGGAAAACATTCCGTTTAAGGTTATGAATATGTTTCCGGGCGACAGGGAGACTAAATATTTCCGCGTGCGCGTGTCATATTGCAATGAAGTTACCGTGCACTACAGGGCGTTCGTCCGTCCCGGTTATGAGAAGCTGGCGGAGGTTATGAAGGTCAGAATAAGGCTTCTCAACACGGGCGAAATAATGTATGACGGTCTGATGAGGGATATGCCCGAAAGCGTGAAGTACAAGCTTGTGTCGCCGAAAAAGGATACCGTCGAGCTTTATTATGAAATAACCGCTTATCTTGATACGAGCGTGGGCAACGAATATCAGAATAAAGAGCTGATAGCCGATTTCAAATGGTGGGTCGAAGATAAGGATGCGGGCAATCTTGTAATTCCGCCTAACACCGGAGAGACCTTCAACCTCAGGCTTTGGGGCGGTTTGGCGCTCATCTCCGGCTGCGTGCTCATTTTCCTGGCGGTTACCCGCAGGCGCAAGGAGGAAGAGGAAAATGTCTGAAGCAAAGACTGAAAAAAAGCTGACCGGCGGAATTGTCGCAATAGTGATATTGGCGCTCTGCCTGACAATAACCACTTTTGCCCTTGTCTATGCAACAGTCTCGGTCGACAATAACCTGTTCCATACGGGCGAGGTTAAAATCAACCTCAACGATGGAAACCCCGTTATCTATGAGCATGAATTTCTCTTTGAGCCGGGCATGACGGTAAAAAAGGATTTCTTCATTGAAAACGAGAGCACATGGGCGGTTTATTACAAAATATATTTTGACGATATAGAGGGCGGTCTGGCAAATGTGCTCGACGTGACCGTTACCGACGGCGAAAAGGTTCTCTATTCCGGCAAGGTGAACGATCTGACGAGACATAATGTAACAGCTGCCGACGATACGCTGGAAATCGGACAGCGCCGAAACCTCACCGTGTTTTTCCATTTTCCCGAGGCTGCGGGGAACGAGGCGCAGAACCTGAGGCTCTCGTTTACTCTGTGCGCCGAGGCGACGCAGACCAAGAACAACCCCTACAGATTGTTTGACTGAAAGCAAAGCACTATATACATATAAACCCGTTAGGAGTGAGTAAGTGAAAGTATTAAATGTGATTCGCAGCGTGTTGGCCTGGATTATGGTTGTCATAGCTGTCTGTATGATGATATTTACGGTGGTGTCGGTTCTGACTTTTGACCGCGCCGACCGCAACCTGTTCGGATACAAGGCTTTTATAGTCCTGTCCGACTCCATGAGCAAGACCGACTTTGACGCGGGCGACTTAGTGCTCGTCAAGGAGGTCGATCCCTCCACGCTCAAGGAGGGCGACATAATCGCCTACTCCTCGCAGAACGAGGAGAATTACGGCGCGACAGTCACGCATAAAATACGCAGGCTGACCACCGACGCGAACGGGAACCCCGGATTTGTTACCTACGGTACCACAACAGATACCGACGATGAAACCGTGGTTACATATCCGTTCGTATTGGGCAAATATCAAAAGCATATCCCGAAGGTCGGAACGTTCTTCCGGTTCCTCAAGACCACTCCCGGATATATCGTCTGCATACTTGTCCCGTTTTTGATTCTCATACTGCTTGAGGGCATCCGCTGCATCCGTCTGTTCCGCAAATACAAGGCCGAGCAGCAGGAGGAATTGCAGGCTGAGCGCGACAAAATTGAGGCGGAGCGCGCCGAAACGCAGCGCATGATGCAGGAGCTGCTCGAGCTCAAGGCGCAGATGGGGGACGCGCCGGACAAGACTAAGGACAAACCTGAAGAAGAGGCGAAAAACAGCGCAAACTCCTGAGCTTTGATGTAAGCGCGCAGAGCGCGAATACATATTTGTCATTGTACTTAAAATCTACTGAAAGGGGTAAATGAAAATGGCAAACAGCAAATCCGCCAAGAGAGCATTTGTTTCCAGCGCAATCGCGGTTCTCCTTTGCGTTGTTATGCTCATTGGCACCACCTTCGCATGGTTCACCGACACAGCGAAAACCGGAGTCAATAAGATTCAGTCCGGAACGCTTGACATTGAACTGCAGATGAAAGACAAGGACGGCAACTGGGTCAACGCCGAGGGCAAGACCCTCGATTTCAGAAAGTCCGCAGACGCCCCGGAGGGCGAAGCGGTTCTCTGGGAGCCCGGCTGCACCTATGAGCTGCCCGAGCTTCGCGTTGTCAACAACGGCAACCTTGCGCTCAAATATAAGATTGTTGTCTCCGGCATAACCGGCGATGCAAAGCTTCTTGAGGCTATCGAGTTCACCGGCCTTGATGACATCGGCGATGTAGAGCATCTTCTTCCCGCCGAAGCTTCTTCCGCTCCGATTAAAATCACCGGTCACATGAAGGAAGATGCAGGCAACGAGTATCAGGGCCTTGAGGCTGATGGCGTTTCCGTCATTGTCTATGCAACCCAGTATACTCACGAGTATGACAGCTTCGGCAACCGTTATGACGCGGGCGCAGGCATTATCACTACTTATGATGAGCTGACATATGCTCTGGCAACCTCTGCTAATGTTATTAAGCTCAGCGGCGACGTTGATACCCTCGGAAATCACGCCATCATGGGCAGCTCCAAAGAGCAGAATGTTATCCTTGACATGAACGGCAAGACACTCGGAAGCTCAAAGGATGTTTGGGATGACGGTGCTGCGCGCTGGTCTCTCCTGAGCGTTCGCGGCGCAAACAAGACGCTGACCGTTACGGGCAACGGCGAAATCAGAGCAAGAGCAAACGACAGCTATGCAATTGATATGCGCAACGGAGCTACCGTTATTATCAAGGACGGCAAGTTCATCGGCAATATTGACGCCGTATATGTTGAGAGAGGCAAGCTCGTTGTTGAGGGCGGTTTCTTTGACCTTATTCAGAAGCACCCCGAGTCGAAATCCGGATTCCTTCTGAACTGCTTTGATGATAATTATAAGGCGGGCACCGCTTCCATCGAAGTCAAGGGCGGTACTTTCGTCAACTTTAACCCCGCAGACTGCGCGGCTGAGGGCGCTCACACCAACTTTGTTGCCGCCGGCTACAAGGTGGTTCCCGCAGCTCAGGCAAACGGCGATATCTGGTACACCGTCGTTGCAGAATAAGTAAATAACCCTAAGTCCTCTCCGCTTTTGCGGCGGAGAGGCAATCAAAGGGCACGAGCCCCGGTTCGTGTCTTTTGATTGTGAAAAAAGGCCGCACACGGCGGCACGGATTATTTCAGGCTATGATGTAAGCGCCAACGCGCAAACACATATTTGTCATTGTACTTAAAATCTATGGAAGGGAGTAAAAGAAAATGACAAACAGCAAGTCTTCCAAGAGAGCATTTGTCTCCAGCGCAATCGCGGTTCTCCTGTGCGTTGTTATGCTCATTGGAACAACATTCGCATGGTTCACCGACACCGCAAAGACCGGCGTCAACAGGATTCAGGCAGGCACGCTTGACATTGAACTTCAAATGAAGGACGGTCAGGGCAACTGGATCGACGCAGAGGGCAAGACTCTCGACTTCAAGAAGTCCGCAGACGCTCCGGAGGGCGAAGCGGTTCTCTGGGAGCCCGGCTGCACCTATGAGCTGCCCGAGCTTCGCGTTGTCAACAAGGGCAACCTTGCGCTCGTTTACAAGATTGTCGTCTCCGGCATAAACGGCGATGAGAAGCTTCTCGAAGCTATCGAGTTCACGGGGCTTGACAATCTTGAGGACGAAGGTCACCTTCTTCCCGGAGAAGATGCATCCGTCGCAATCAAAATCAAGGGTCACATGAAGGAAGATGCCGGCAACGAGTATCAGGGTCTTTCGGCCGAGGGCATCTCCGTCACCGTCTATGCAACTCAGGATACCGTTGAGTATGACAGCTTCGACAATCAGTATGACGCCGATGCGTCCAAGTCTGTTATCAAGGCTACCCCCGAGACCATACAGAGCATCCTCGACGGACTCACCGGTCCCGCTGTTGTTGAGCTTAGCGAAGGCGACTACGGCAGACTGTATCTTCGTCAGGCTAAGGATACAAGCGCAGCGCGCGACAATCTGAAAAAGAGCGATGATTATCCGGCATATTACCGTGAGATCAAGGGTCTGACGTTAAGAGCGGCAGCCGGCGCAAAGGTTACCTGCAAGGGCATAACCGCAGAAGCGGGCACGCTTACCGCTGCGTCCAACAAGGCGGATTTCGGCGGCAATATCGTCAGCTATCTCCTTTTAGAGAGCACCAAGATCGAGGGCATCAGCTTCACCGATACTACCACAAACGTCCTGTTCATGCGCGATAATTACGATGCAAACCATACGGGAACTTCGCTTCTTGTAAACGGTTTCACTGTGAAGGACTGCAAGGGTGTCGGCAGCGGCGAGAATAAGCCCGGCAAGCATTTCTTCTACGGCTCAAGCGCCTCCGACCTGCCCTTCTGCAATGTTGCGGGCGGCAAGGCCGGCTATAACGATATCAGAATTATCGGCTGCGAGCTGAGCAAGTATTATCAGCCCATCTGCTGGAACAACAAGACCTCCGTACTTAACGGTTTGACGGTTTCGGGCAATACTTTCACAGACTGTATGCACAACCATGTCCAGGTTACAAATAAGATAAACAGCGGCAAGTTTGTTTTCGAAAACAACAGGCTTGTCAATGTCGGCAACAACAAGTTTATCCGTATAGAGAAGCTTCAGGACGGTTCGGCTGTCACAATCAAGGGAACAAAGATAGAAAATGCCGGTGTCAACAACAATATAGTAAGAATCGACGGCGTTTCCTCCAACTTTACCGTTGATGCGTCTGACAACCAGTGGGCAAAGGGTTTCTTCCCGCTTTGGGAAGGTCAGCCGGAGCCGTATTGGCTTGCATACACTTATTGATTTCACGGGTTGCGGCGAATCGGTAAAGTAAACATATAACCGATTAGCACACAACCGTCTCTGTTTTACCAAGTCCTCTCCGCTCTTTGGGCGGAGAGGCAATCAAAGGGCATGAGCCCGTGTTCGTGTCTTTTGATTGAACGGAACAAAAAATTAAGAAAGGAGCCGCAGACGGAATGGGTACCGTTTTACTCATTTTGGGAATTGTATTCGGCGTCTTTATCGCTCTGCTTGTTGTTTCCGCGGTTGTAGTTTTTCTGTCAAACTTTAGCAGCGGAACGCGGCAGATAACGGGGGAAATGCGCCGCGCATTTGACGACGAAGAATACAATTATTGGCACAGAGAACTGCGATGTCACTATCTTTGCCTTATCCCTTTCGTCAACGGGCGCAATGTTATGCATATATATAACTTTTTCTTCAACAGGTCGCAGCGCGGCGAAAAGAAACGCGGAGACGGTCTTTTCCATCTGCTTGCGCCGTCCGTTATCGGAGCGCTGCTGTGCGTCGTCTGTCTCTGCGGCGCGAGCTGGGCGTGGTTCTCGGCATATACCTCCACGGGGGAGACGGTCATAAAATCCTCGGAATATAATATCACGGCCGCCGTGAGAGACAGTGAAAACAGTCCCGTCGAGGTCAAAAACAACGCCTGCACCGTAGCGGACGGAGTTTATAAGGTGACGCTCTCGGCAAAGGGGTCGCAGAGCGCCACGGGATATTGCAGAGTTGAGATAGGCGGTAAAATCTACTATACCGAGCAGATAACCGCCGTAGGAAGCTTCACCTTTACAATAAAAACAACGGGCAGCTCGGATGTAGAATTTGTTTCCAAATGGGGCAGCTGCGCCGTCAGAACGAAAGAAAACACAATTGTGTCCGGCGCGGAGATTTCGGTTATCGGCACTGTGACGCAGGAGGAACCCGAACCGCCCGCCGATAAGCTTGAGCCCGAGACAATGGAGCCGACCACAGCAGCTCCGCCGCTTACAACGGCTCCCGCACCAACCACGGCAGCTCCCGCGCCAACCGCAACAGCCACGGCGCCGCCTACAAAGGCTCCGACACCCACGACAACAGCTCCCGCGCCCACTACAACAGCTCCGACTTCGGCAGCCCCGACACCGATCGAGCCGGATAATGAGCCGGATGCCGAGCCAGCCGAGCCGACCGTGGGAGAAGATACGGAAGCAAGCGAATAAAAAGCGAACCGCAGCGAAAACAACCGCTGCGGTTCGTGAGTTTTTATCCCGTTCAGCCGCAAGAAATTACTCCTCTGCGGCGGTCAGGGTTTTTGCGATTTCAACCGTCTCTGCAAAATCGGTATTCAAGTACATCATGTACTGAGTCAGGTTATCCTGATAGGCGATGGAACAAACATCCCCCTGCTCTATCACAAAGACCGTTAAACCGTTTACAGACAATTCCTCGGCTTGGCTGTAACTTGTAG
>OCHG01001101.1_pt1 | contig 19110 bp, 16 predicted proteins | sample 1538801 | NCBI WGS metagenome assembly OCHG01 (sample SAMN04571727, study PRJEB22368) | human gut metagenome | biome: human gut; material: stool | host: Homo sapiens | place: Luxembourg | collected 2012-09-20 | reverse complement strand
GCATTGCTAGTATTTACAATTAAATCATAGTTAGAAGCTTCGCCCCATTTTTTACCTGTGTAATAATTGTAATATCTAGCTCTTTTTTCGTTTTCTGCGTCCAATTCTTTTAAAGTTTTACCTTTGTAAACTTCTTTACCTCTTTTTTCTCTATATTCATCATTTGCACAAACAAAGATAGAGAAATGATTTGGCATATCTTCTAATACATAATCAGCGCAACGACCTAAGATAACACATGGTCCATCATTAGCAAGTTTTCTTACTACACTAGCTTCAGATAAGAACATGCCTCTACTAGATTCACCCATGCGAGTACCAAAAGAATGGAATGGCATGAATGTCAATGTCAATGGATGAACAGTATTTTCTAAATCCAATAAATCTTGTTCAGATAAATCATTAATACCTAATTTAGCTGCTGCGATATGTACAATTTGTCTATCATACAATTTTACATTTAATTTTTTAGCTAAAATTTCAGCTAATTCACGACCACCGCAACCATACTGTCTACTTATTGTAATTACTGTATTTGAGTTCATATTAAATCCCTCTCTTTAATATTAAAATATAATAAATAAGAAAATGCTCAACTTATCAAATATATAATAATAAATAAAAGTATATGATTTTTTTGAAAATTTTTATTTTGAAAACGTTTACAATTAACCTGAAATGTACATTTCTATCTAAAAGCTTTGTTATTATTATATTTTATATTGTTACCAATAGCAATGTTTTATGTTGCTAAAATTTGTTTAAATGTTGTATATTATGTAAAATTATAAAAAAAGAACTGTACTAAATTTTAGTACAGTTCTTTTATCTTCATATTTATATATTATTTACTGATATCTTTCCAAGTACGTTCAAGTTCTTTAACGATTTCAGCGTGTTTTTCTTCAGTAAGATGAACTTTAGTTTTATAAATTAATGTTGAAATTATCATGAATACAATTGGAATAGCAAACATTATTAAACCAAAATATAATTTATTTGTATCAGTAATATCAGCTGCAGTAGCTTTACCAGACATACCAACCCAAACAGCAGTAAGACCAACGATACCACCAGTAACAGCACCGGATAATTTATTAACTAATGGTCTAATGGAAAGAATAAGAGATTCATCACGGTGACCAATTTTTAACTGACCATATTCTACAGTATCAGTAATAGTCATTAATACAACAAGGAAGATAAGAGCTTGTGGTAAGTTAAAGAGAGCAGCTGCAAATAATACAACTGGAGCATTTGTACCAGCAAAAGAATAAATTACTAAAGCTAAAATTTCAATAGCAGCAGAGATAAAGAATAATTTTCTTCTTTTAAATTTAGTTGTCAAAATAGGGAATAAAGCAACAGAAATTAAACCGATGATAACGTTAATAATACCAACGAAAGATAAATAAGTAGATTCACCTAAGATATAAGTGAAATAATACATTTGGAAAGCATTTACCATATCCTGACCAAAACACCAAATTAGGAATGTAATAGCAATCCACATTAACTGGTCATTTTTAGCTAAGATAGAGAATACTTCTTTGAAAGAAGTTTCTTTTTTATTTTCACGAAGTGCAGAAGAACGTTCTTTTGTACCAATACCAAGAATAACAGCACCTAATAAAGAAATAGCACCGCCGATTATAGCAAATGCTAACCAACCATTTGCATCACCAGCACCACCATTAGCGTCTTTAGAGAAGAATAAAACAATAGGAATAACTACAACTGTTACAAGTTGTGCACCAAATACAGAACCGATACGAGCAAATGTAGCAGTAATTTCACGGTCTTTGGAGTCAAAACTCATAGCTGGAACCATAGACCAAATAGCGACGTCTTTTGCTGAATAGAAAATATCCATAATAATGTATAAAATAGCAAATATTACTAAATAAAGAATTGGTGAAGAAGTTGTTAAACCACCTAAATCAGTAAACAAAAGAACAAGAGAAAATGCTGCAATAAAACCACCAACAATAACCCATGGTTTAAATCTACCCCAACGAGTATTAGTTTTATCAATTGTATTACCAATGAATGGGTCAATGAAGAGTTCTGCTACACGAATTACTAAGATAACAGTCATTAAAATACCAATCATATATTCATTATGACTTTGGTCATCTGAGTGGAAAAGATTACTTGTGATGAACATGATAAAATATGTGTTTACCATCATGAAGAAGATATCATGTCCAAATGTACCACAAGCATATGATATGCGTTGCATAAGTTTATTACCATTATTACCTGACATTTATAAGTCCTCCTAAATAAAATTATAAATATTTAATAAAAAAATTATTAACAAAACTTATGTAGATAACAGCATCTATGCTGTTACCCTTCTATATTCTTTAGTTCTTTTATTCTTGAACTTTATTAATATATTCAATGATAGCATCTGCTATTTTGTCTAAAGATGCATTGCTAGTATTTACAATTAAATCATAGTTAGAAGCTTCGCCCCATTTTTTACCTGTATAATAATTGTAGTATCTAGCTCTTTTTTCATTTTCTTCGTTTAATTCTTTTAAAGTTTTACCTTCGTAAACTTCTTTACCTCTTTTTTCTCTATATTCATCGTCTGCACAAACGAAAATGGAGAAATGATTTGGCATATCTTCTAATACATAATCAGCACAACGACCTAAGATAACACATGCTCCATCGTTAGCAAGTTTTCTTACTACACTAGCTTCAGATAAGAACATACCTCTGCTGGATTCGCCCATGCGAGTACCGAAAGAATGGAATGGCATGAATGTCAATGTCAATGGATGAACAGTATTTTCTAATTCTAATAAATCCTGTTCAGATAAATCATTGATACCTAATTTAGCTGCTGCTATATGAACAATTTGTCTATCATATAACTTTACATTTAGCTTTTTAGCTAAAATTTTAGCTAATTCACGACCACCGCAACCATACTGTCTACTAACCGTGATTACTGTGTTTTCCTTCATTAAAAATCACCTACTCATTTATTTTATTATCAATATGAAATTGATAACGAGTTAATATTTCAAAATACCATATTTTTTATTTATAAATGCAATATTATATCAATAAATAAAACCATATGATTTTTTAGAAAATTCAATTTCATAAAATTGAAAACGGAAAACGTTTACACATTTTGTCAAAATACGAACTTATTTTATACATATCTTAAAGTTCTTGAACAAATGTTTGTTTTTATTTTTACAAATTTTCATTTAACTCAGCTTCATTATATTATTCTCATCACTTAAAGTCAATATATATTTCTCAAAAAATTTTTATGTAACAAGCTAGAATTTAATAAAAATCTCAACATAAATACAAAAAACAAACGTTTACATCAACAAATTTACAATCTTGTTATGATTTAATTATACCCATCTCCCTATATAAAGTCAATATACAATTTTCAAAAAATTATATAAAAAATTAAAATTAATTACAAAAAAGATATGGTTCTAATATCGCTACTAGAACCATATCTTCTTATACTTTTTTCTTCCATTTGCAAAAATAATTTTCTACTAAGTCCAAAAAACCAAACAAAAATAGACCTATTAAACTTAAAACTACAATACCTGCGTACATATCTAGATAATTTACACGAAGCCACGAATCCATTATAAAATATCCCATACCATATTTAGTGCCAAATGTCTCTGTAAAAAACAATACTGATATAGCTGTCCCCATTGCTACACGTAAAGATGTAATAAAATTTGGTAATACAGCTGGCCATAGTATATTTAAGAAAATTTGTCTAAAAGATGCACCTAAACTATATAAAGGAAAAAACATTTCTTTTGGTATAGTTTTTATACTATCGCGAATAGCAACTAACACTTGAAAAATCACAATCAAAAATATCATAATAACTTTTGGTAATTCTCCAATGCCAGCTAAAAGCATCAAGATAGGCAATAATGCAATCTTAGGAATAGGATATGTCAGATAAACAATAGGAGCTAAAATCTTATCACATTTTTTATAATATCCCATCATCACTGCTATTGGTACACCAGTTATTATAGCTAAAAATACTCCTGCTATAATTCGCCAAAGACTATATAGTGCATGAATAGCTATTGTTTGTGTAAAAATATTGCCCAATCTTTCCATTACCAAAACAGGCGAAGGAATAATTGGCAAATGTACGATTATAGATATAACATACCATAAAATAAGCAATAATATCATTGCAGGTAAATAAAAATGCCATGATTTATCTTTCATTTTTACTACCTGCTTTCTTTAAATAATTTCTTATTTCTTTACTTAGTGAACTAAAGATTTCTCTATCACGAAAATTCTTATCACTAAATAAAGGATTATCGATTATTTTATAGATACCTCCAGGTGCACTAGTCATCACTATTATTTTTTGCCCTAAATATAAAGCTTCTTCTACATAATGCGTAACTAATATAGTAGAAACTTTCTGCTTCTGCCATAAATCAATGAATACATCTTGCATTTCTTCCCTTGTAATAGCATCTAAAGCAGAAAAAGGTTCATCCATTAATAATAAATCAGCTTTTAAAGCAAAAGCCCTAGCTAAACTTACGCGTTGTTGTTGACCACCACTTAAATTATTAGGATAACGATTTAGTAAATTACTTAATCCTAAATTATCTACTAAATTTCGAGGCAAACCTTGTTTAGCTTCTTTTTTTATTTTTAAACCTAATAAAATATTTTCTTTTACAGTAAGCCATGGCAATAATCCATAATTTTGAGGAATAAAACCTATAGTTTGTTTTTTAGGGGAAGGATTTTCGCCATTTATTTGCACTAAACCCTGATAATTTTTTTGTAGTCCTGCCAAAACATTCAATAAGGTAGATTTCCCACAACCAGAAGGGCCAATCACTGCACAAGTTATCCCTGTTGGCAAATTTAAATTAATATCTTCTAATATATTTATATCATCATATCTTACATAAAGTCTATCTACGGTAATCATTTCGTTAAAATATCACTTACTATATCTTCATAATTATATTTTTCAGTTACTAATTCTTTTTTATTGAGCCAATTTATAGATTTATCCCAATCAGATTTTTCTGGTAATGCAGCTTTCATATATTTTGGCATAACTAAAGCATCTTTAGTTGCTGGTGGTAATCCTGCTGTTTCAATAACTAAATCCATATATTCTTCTTGAGGTGTAGAATTTAAATATTCTATAGCTTTATCATAAGCTCTATACATAGCTTTTATAGCTTCTTTTTTATTTTCTACGCTATCATTTGTAAATACCATTACGCCTGGATTTATTTTCATAGCTTCAGAAGAATTTACTAAATAACTGCCATTTTTTACAGCGATACTGCCCATAGGTTCAGGAAGTACTGCACCATCTAATTTACCATTTTGTAACATTTCTAATCTTGTAGGTATCTGTGGAATTACTGTTTTATTGATATCTGCTTCAGTCATATTGTTTTGTGCAAGCATTTCATCTAAAACAAATTCAATAATAGTATTTTTAGATACGGATATATTCTGACCTTTCATTTCCGCTAAAGATTTAGCAGTATTGCCAGTACCTGCAATTAAACAGTAATTGCCATTAGTAGAAGAAGTTATTTTTACATCAAATCCTCCAGCTTTAGCAAATCCTGCTGCTAGCATATCAGATACGCCACCATCTAAATTGCCACTTTGAAGGGCACTATCTCTATCCATAGCACTTTTAAAATACTGTAATTCTACGTCTACCCCTTCTTCTTTAAAATAGCCTTTTTCTTGAGCAATAATAAATGGTATGGAATCAATGTCTGGCATTAATCCAATTTTTAAAGTTTCTGTTTTTGTATTATCTGCTACTTCTTTTTCATCTGTAGTTGAACCACAAGCTGTGCATAGCATAGATAAAATACAAATTGCTACTAATAATAATTTTTTCAAAGCATTCATTCCTTTCTTATATAATATATGCCTATGCTTAACTATTTAATTAATCCTTTTATATCATATAAAAAAAACTTAATTCATGCAATAAAAAACTGACGCTAATAAATAGCGTCAGTTTTATTTTATCAGCACGAAATATTATTTACCTGCTAATTTTTTATATCCTTCAAGACGTTCTTTTGCATCTTTTTCTGTTTTTGCAAATAATTCATCTGCTATTTCAGGGAATGCACGTTTTAAGGATGTATAACGAACTTCACCTTGAATAAATTCTTGGAAGTTTCCTGTTGGTTCTTTAGAGTCTAAGCTGAATGGATTTTTATCTGTGCCACGTAATTCAGGATTATAACGATAAGTAGCCCAGTAACCAGCTTCAACAGCACGTTTAGTTTCAAGTTGGCTCTTGCCCATACCTGCACGTAAACCATGATTGATACATGGAGCATATGCAATGATAAGAGATGGTCCTTTATAAGCTTCTGCTTCAGCAATAGCTTTTAAAGTTTGGTTTTTATCGTAACCCATAGCAATCTGTGCTACATATACATAGCCATAGCTCATTGCCATCATGCCGATATCTTTTTTCTTAGTACGTTTACCAGTAGCAGCAAATTGAGCAATAGCAGCAGCTGGAGTAGCTTTAGAGGACTGTCCACCAGTATTTGAGTAAACTTCTGTATCAAGAATTAATACGTTAACATCTTCACCAGAAGCAAGTACATGGTCAAGACCGCCATAACCGATATCATAACCCCAACCGTCGCCACCAATGATCCATTGGGAACGTTTTACAAAGAAATCTTTTTTATCATAGATTTCATTTAAGAGTACATTATCGCCTTTTTCTGCTTCAAGAAGTTCAGTCAATTTTTCAGCACGTTCACGGCTGCCTTCACCTTCATTGATGTTAGCTTGCCAATCAGCAAATGTAGCTTTGAGTTCATCACTGCCAAGACCTTCTTCTAAAGCTTGAGTGATTTTTGAAGATAATGTTTCACGAACAGCTTTTGTTCCAAGGAACATACCTAAACCATATTCTGCGTTATCTTCAAATAAGGAGTTAGCCCAAGCAGGACCTTGTCCTTTATGATTTTTAGTGTATGGCATAGATGGTGCAGAACCGCCCCAAATAGAAGAACAGCCTGTAGCATTAGCTACCATCATACGATCACCAAAGAGCTGAGTGATGAGTTTTACATATGGAGTTTCACCACAACCAGCACAAGCACCGGAGAATTCTAAGAGTGGTTGTTCGAACTGACTACCTTTGAGAGTAGTTTTCTTCATAGGATTTTTCTTAGGTGCAACTTTTGTAGCATCAACAGCATAATCAAATTCAGCTTGTTTTGCAAGTTGAGTTGCAATAGGTTTCATAGCAAGAGCAGAACCTTTTGGAGCTGGACAAATATCAGCACAGTTACCGCAACCTGCACAATCTTTTGCAGAAATAGTGATTGCAAAATTTAAGCCTTTAGCACCAAGAGCTGGTTTGGATTTCATTGTTTCTGGAGCATTAGCTACTTCTTCATCTGTCATAAGTACTGGACGAATTGCAGCATGTGGACATACGAAGGAGCATTGGTTACACTGGATACATTTATCAATATCCCATTCTGGAACATTAATAGCGATACCGCGTTTTTCATAAGCAGCAGTACCTACTGGGAATGTACCATCTTCAATACCTTTGAAAGCACTTACAGGAAGTTTATCGCCTTCTTGACGGTTCATTGGATTTTGGATATTTTTAATGAAATCAGGAATATTATCATTTGCATCATCAGCATCTTTAGCATCTTTCCAAGAAGCTGGAACTTCTACTTTATGAAGAGCTTCGATACCTTTGTCGATAGCGCCATTATTCATATCAACGATATGTTGACCTTTTTTACCATAAGAAGTAACAACTGCATCTTTAAGATATTTAACAGCTTCATCAATAGGAATGATATTTGCAAGTTTAAAGAATGCAGACTGCATAACCATGTTAAAGCGACCGCCAAGACCGAGTTCTTGAGCAATTTTAACAGCGTTTACAGTATAGAAGTTAATATTATTTTCTGCAATATAACGTTTCATATATGCAGGGAGTTTTTCTGTTAATTCTTCATCAGTCCAAAGTGTATTTAATAAGAATGTACCATTTGGTTTTAAACCAGCAAGTAAATCATATTTATCTACATAAGACTGTTGAGAACAGGAAATGAAGTTTGCTTTATTGATGAGATATGGAGACATAATTGGTTTTTTACCAAAACGCAAGTGAGACATTGTTACCCCACCAGATTTTTTGGAGTCATATGCAAAATATGCCTGTGCATACATATCTGTTTTATCGCCGATGATTTTAACAGCACTTTTATTTGCACCTACAGTACCATCAGAACCTAAGCCCCAGAATTTGCAAGCAGTTGTTCCTTCTGGTGTAAGGTCGATATCTTCATGATATTCTGGTAAAGAAGTGAAAGAAACATCATCATTGATACCAATAGTAAAGCCATTTTTAGGAGCATCTTTTTTGAGTTCATTATAAACTGCAAAGATTTGATCTGGAGTAACATCTTTACCACCAAGACCATAACGACCACCAACGATTGTTGGACGTAAATCGCTATTATAAAGAGCGGACTGAATTTCAAGATATAAAGGTTCGCCGATAGAACCAGCTTCTTTTGTACGGTCCATAACAGCAATTTTCTTAACAGTTTTTGGAAGTGCATTTAAGAAATGTTTTACAGAGAATGGTCTGTAAAGGTGAATGGATACAACACCGACTTTTTCGCCTTTTGCATTCAAGTAATCAACAACTTCCATAGCTGTATCACATAAAGAGCCCATAGCAATGATTACGCGATCAGCATTTGGATCACCATAGTAGTTGAATAATTGATAGTTACGGCCTGTTAATTTATTGATTTCAGCCATAGCATCTTCAACCATCTGTGGAACAGCTTCATAATAAGGATTTGCAGATTCTTGACCTTGGAAATAAATATCAGGGTTTTGGCTAGTACCACGAATTACTGGATGATCTGGATTTAAAGCATTATGACGGAATTTATTTACAGCTTCCCAATCAAGCATTTTGCCTAAATCTTCATAATCTAAAACTTCGATTTTTTGAATTTCATGAGAAGTTCTGAAACCATCAAAGAAGTTTACGAATGGTACACGGCTTTTGATAGCTACAAGGTGAGCAATAGCACTTAAGTCCATAACTTCTTGAACACTAGCTTCAGCAAGCATAGCGCAACCAGTTTGACGAACTGCCATAACATCACGTTGGTCACCAAAAATATTAAGAGAAGATGTTGCAAGAGCACGAGCACTTACATGGAATACACCTGGGAGCAATTCACCAGCAATCTTATACATATTAGGAATCATTAATAAAAGACCCTGAGAAGCAGTATAAGTAGTAGTTAATGCACCAGCCTGGAGAGAACCATGTACTGTACCAGCAGCACCTGCTTCAGATTGCATTTCTACAACACGTACTTTTTGACCGAAAAGGTTTTTCTTACCTTTTGCTGCCATTTCATCTACAACTTCTGCCATTGGAGATGATGGAGTAATTGGATAAATAGCTGCTACATCTGTAAATGCATAAGATATATACGCCGCAGCAGTATTACCATCCATAGTTTTCATATGTTTGCTCATATTTTCAAATAAGCTCCCTTCTATATATATATACCCTTTTATAGGCATTTTAAACTATAACACATATTTATGATACAACTTTTTATAATATTTTTCAACTATGAATATACCTTTTATATCTATAATTTATCAGTGGTAAATCCATACTCATATAGAAAATTTTATAAACTATTATCATCTATAAGTTTTAATTCTTCACTAGAAAATACTATATTGTTCATTGCTTCCAAATTCATTAAAATCTGTTCTGGCTTTGATGCACCTATCAAAACACTTGTAACTATGTTATCTTTTAAAATCCAAGCCAATGCCATCTGAGCTAAAGTTTGACCACGCTGTTTTGCTATTTCATTTAAATTAGCAATCTGTGTTAATTTTTTTTCTGTCAAAATTTCAGCTTTCAAAAATCTTCCATCAGTTTTTATACGACTATCTTCAGGAATACCTTTCAAATATCTATCTGTCAATAATCCTTGTGCTAATGGGCTAAAAGCTATAATACCTTTATTTAATTTATGTGCCATTTCCTTCAAGCCATTGTTTTCAATAGTTCTATCGAAAATGGAATAACGATTTTGATTGATGATAAATGGACAATGCATTTGAGTTAAAATCTCACTAGCTTTTGCTAAAGTTTCACCATCATAATTTGATAAACCTACATATAAAGCTTTTCCACTTTGTACTATTTGATTTAATGCTCCCATAGTTTCTTCAAGTGGAGTGTCTTTATCCATGCGATGATGATAAAAAATATCTACATACTCAAGGCCCATGCGTTTTAAACTTTGGTCTAAACTAGCAATTAAATATTTTCTACTGCCCCAGTTGCCATAAGGGCCTTCCCACATATCATAGCCAGCTTTTGTACTGATTAATAATTCATCACGATATTTTTTCAAATCTTGCTTTAAAATTCTACCAAAATTTATTTCTGCACTACCATAAGGAGGGCCATAATTATTTGCCAAATCAAAATGAGTTATTCCATTATCAAAAGCAGTGAAACAAAGTTTTTGCATGGTTTTGAAATCATTATTATCACCAAAATTATGCCAAAGTCCCAAAGATACTCTTGGCAATTTCAAACCGCTTTTACCACATCTAGCATATTCTAACTTATTATATCTGTCTTTGTCTGCTATATACATGAAAAACGCCCCTTTACTTTTAGTCAATATCTTTTTTATAATTATCATAATACTAATTCAAGTACGCTTTAAGTCAAGATATTACTATGATAAAGGGGCTTTATTATGGATAAACAATATTCAATTCGTGAAGTATCAGCCAAATTCAATCTGCCAGCTTCCACGCTTCGCTATTATGAAGAAGTAGGCATTTTAACTGATATTCCTCGTAATTCATCAGGCAAACGCATTTATTTAGAAAAACATATCAATCGTTTAAAAACTATCTGCTGTTTTAAAAATACTAGTATGAGTATCGCTCAACTACAAGAATTTTTTCAATATGAACAGCAAGAGCCTTCACATATTGATGATATTTTAAAATTATTGACCAATCAAAAAAATCATATTCTAGCACAATTAGCAAAAATGCAACATGATTATAAGCATATTCAAAAAAAATTAGCTTATTACCAAGCTATGAAAATAGCTGTAGATAATCATACTGCTCTACCTAATTGGCAAGATTTTAAATGTGATAATTGAAATATTAGCTATAATAATTTAACTAGAAATTTTTCCTTAAATTATTATAGCTTTTTTATTTATAATTTAACTTTCATAGTTTCAGGATTGCATAGTTGTATGGGTGTGCCTTCTTTAACTATATTAAAACCTAATTTTTGATAAAAATTAACATTTTTCTTTTCATCAGGCATCAATTCAATATAAAGATAATCTTTATATTTATTTTTTATCATCTTTACTAAATTACTGGCAATACCTTTACCTTGATATTTAGGATTTACTAATACATAGTGAATATATGCTGTAAGTATGCCATCATCTAAAACTCTAGCTAAGCCTACTAATTTATTATTCTCCCATGCAGTAAATACCGTTGGCGAGTTAATTAATGCTGTATATAATTTATCAGGATTACTAGCCGATAATTGCCAATCAACAGATAAAAACAATTCTATTATATTTTCTTTCGTAAAATCTTTTTCATCTTTATAAATGATTTCCATAAAATCAAAATCCCTACATCATTCTTTAACTAAAAATTTTTGTACAGCACTGCCATTTAAATAATTACACAAACGACCTTGATAAAGATTTTTTTCTTCCATTTCTTTTACAATTTCATCGCGAATTTTCCACCAACCTGTCTGCCAATTACTAAATAAAGTATTTTCAGCTGGTGCTCTACCAATTAATCGCTGTAAAACAATATTTGGGGATAAATGTTCTAAGAAATCAATTACTCTTTGTTTATAATGCTCACAAGAAATAATTTCAAATTCTTTATTTTCATATTGCTGAGCCATTTTTGTATTTTTTACGATATAAAGTGCATGTAATTTAACCTGATCAACGCCGAGTGCAGAAATCACTCTAGCAGTTTCAATCATATCTTTATCATCGTCCCATGGTAAATCTAAAATTACATGAGTACAACACAATAAACCATAACGCTTTATACGCAATACTGCATCAATATATTCTGCCAAACCATGACCGCGATTTATTTTTTCTAAAGTCTTATAATTTATCGTTTGTAAACCTAATTCTACACAAATATCAATATTTTTTTCTTTAGCAATTCTAGCTAAGATTTCTAAATAAACATCATTTATGCAATCTGGTCTTGTCGCTATATAAATAGCCACTATATCATCACTAGCACATGCTTCTAATACATATTTTTCTAATTGTTCTGGTGGTATATACGTATTACTGAAATTTTGAAAATACGGTATGAATTTTTTCGCCTTATACTTAGGCACTATATGAGCCTTATTCATGCGAATTTGTTCTGTTACGGATAATTCTGGTGGTAAATTTTCATAACCTGCACCGATACTACCACAAAAAGTACAGCCAAATTTCCCACATGAACCATCACGATTAGGGCAAGTAAGCGGTAAACCTATAGGCAATTTATAAACTTTCTCGCCATAACGCTGTTTTAAATAATCGGAAAAAGCATAATATATCATTATAAATTTATATCTCCTTGTTTTATTTCTTGATAAAATACTCCATCATCTTCATAGGCAAAAATCATTGCATTTTCTTTTGCTTTTATTTGACATAATTTCGCTTCATTCATATCATAGGCAAAAACTTCTATCGAAAATTTCTTTTTCAAATCGCGCCATGATTTAAATTGATAATTATTAATATAAGCTAGTGCTTTTTCACTCATATAAAAATCATCTGTTACTTTTTTATCTACTTCTTTCCATGGCAACATATCTATTTTTATCTTACCTTTATCTGTCAATAAAGCGTCGAATTTCAATACATTATAAATATATTCTTTATCTTTTATTTTAGAATTTTGCTCAATAAAATCATATAAAAATACATATAAATTCTTAGGAGCGTGTGGTGCTAAATGCAATTTTTTAGCTTGCCAATATTGAGCAAAATCAGCAAAAAATGTGTAGGCATCTTGATTATATTGTTTGATTAAATTAATAATCGTATATTTAAAACGGCCAGCATTATAATATAATTCCAATACATCTACAAAAATCTGTAATTTTCGCATAGTGGCATAATCCATATATTTATTGCTGATTACTTGATATGGTGCTTGTGGCATATATACGTAATCATGCTCTTGTATTAAATCATTCATTGCTGCACCTTTTAATAATTTCAAAAAGCCCACTTGAAGCATATCAGCTTGCAATAAATATACATCATTAAAAGATTTTGCAAAAGAAGTAATATCTTCATAAGGAAGACCAATAATTAAATCCACATGCAGATGAATATTTCCATAAGCCATGATAGATTTTATATTATTTGTCATTTCTTCCCATGGATTTGCCCTACTTATCTGACCTAGAGTTTTTAAATTTGTAGATTGAATACCTATTTCAAATTGTACTCTACCCTTTGGCATTTTCTTAAGTACAGCCTTAATTTCATCATCAATATGGTGAGCCACTATTTCAAAGTGGAAATTAGTTCTGCAATCTTGTTTAGCAATAAATTCTAAAATCGGTAAATAATGCTTTTTATCTGCATTAAAAGTTCTATCTACAAATTTTACCTGACGAACATTGTGTTTGATAAAATAACTCAGTTCGGCAAAAACTTTATCTAAAGAGCGATATCTTACGCCTTTAGTCGCACAAGATAGGCAATATTTACAAGAATAAGGACAACCTCTTGAACTTTCATAATAAATTATCTTATCCTTTAAATTTTCAATATCGTTATCATCATAAGGGAAAATTATTTCATCTAAATCACTTACAGTAACGGCAATATTCTCATCAATAGTATCATCACTATTTCTCTTTGCTATACCAGCAATTTTTATTTCTTCATTATTTTTTTCATCTAATAAAGCCTGCAATAAATCATGAAAAGCTTTTTCACCTTCGCCACGCACTACAAAATCCACCATAGGAAAATCCTGCATAAATTCTTTTGTAGCATATGAAACTTCCGGCCCGCCACAGATAATCTTACAATTTGGCAATAATCTATGCACAAGTGGCAATAATTGTTTCACTAATTCAATATTCCAGATATAACAAGAAATTCCTAATATATCTGGTCTAGCATCAAATATCTGATTAGCAATATCAATCAAATGATTATTTATAGATACTTCTAGCATCTCTATATCACAAGATAAATCTTGACAATTTTTGTATATATAGCGAATTGCTAATGATGAATGTATATATTTTGCATTTATCGCTGTCAATAAAACTTTCATAAAAAACTCCTCTTATCTCAAATTTTTATCATTTTCATTAAAAAACACAATATCCTAAAATAATACCTATATTATTATATATGTACAATGTATTTTTAGCAAAAACTAATGCAAGCTACTACTATTAATGATATAATAACACTGTTACAATAATTTAGTAACTCTATAAAATTAATAAGGGGAAGTATAAATGAAACTCGTTATAACTGTTATCGGAAAAGACCGTGTAGGCATTATTGCCACTGTAAGTAATGTTCTTGCTGAAAACAAAGTAAATATTATCAGCATCAACCAAAATATTATGAATGGCTTTTTCAATATGGTTCTAATTGCTGAAATGACTGACAAAAACATTAAATTACAGGATTTACAAAAACTCCTCAAAGAAAAAGGTGCTCAGCTTAACGTAGATATCAAAGCTCAACATGAAGATATCTTCAATGCTATGCATACAATCGGCTAATTTTAAATATTCTTTATTAATTAACTAAAGAATTTAGGAGGAACTTTTGTGATTACTATTAATGATATTTTAGAAACTAATCGTATGATAACAGAAAATAAATTAGATGTTCGTACGATTACATTAGGACTTAGTCTTCGTGATTGTGCTCACCCTAATTTAAAACAATTTTGTGATAATGTTTATGACAAAATCACAAAATCTGGTGAATTCTTAGTAAAAACCGGTGAAGATATTTCTGGTGAATATGGTATTCCCATTATTAATAAACGTGTTTCTGTAACTCCTATTGCTATTGCTGCTGAAGCCTGCAAGACAGATACTTATATTCCTGTTGCTGAAGCAATGGATAGAGCTGCTAAAGAAATTGGTATTGATTTCATCGGCGGTTTTTCTGCTCTTGTTGAAAAAGGTTATACAAATGGTGATAGAATTCTCATCAATTCCATTCCACAAGCTTTAGCTACTACAGACTTAGTTTGCTCTTCTGTAAATCTAGGTTCTACAAAAGCAGGTATCAATATGGACTGCGTTCGTGAAATGGGTGAAGTAGTAAAACGCACTGCTGAACTTACTCGCGACCGTGAAGCTATTGGTTGTGCTAAACTCGTTATCTTTTCTAATGCTCCTGGAGATAATCCATTTATGGCTGGTGCTTTCCATGGTGTTAGTGAAGCTGAAAAAGTAGTAAGCGTCGGCGTAAGTGGCCCTGGTGTTGTAAAACATGCTCTTGAAGATTTAAAAGGTGCAGATTTTACACAAGTTGCTGAAACAATTAAAAAGACTGCATTCAAAATCACTCGTGTAGGTCAATTAGTAGCTAAAGAAGCTTCTCGTCGTCTTGGCGTACAATTTGGTATTATCGATTTATCCTTAGCACCAACTCCTGCTGTTGGTGATAGTGTTGCTCATATCTTAGAAGAAATGGGTCTTGAATCTTGTGGTGCTCCAGGTACAACAGCAGCTCTTGCTTTATTAAATGACGCTGTAAAAAAAGGTGGCTTAATGGCTTCCTCTCACGTTGGTGGTTTAAGTGGTGCTTTCATTCCAGTAAGTGAAGACGCTGGTATGATTAATGCTGTAAGCTGTGGAAGTCTTTCCATTGAAAAATTAGAAGCTATGACATGCGTTTGCTCTGTAGGTCTTGATATGATCGCTATCGCAGGAGATACTCCAGCTGCTACAATCTCTGGTATCATCGCAGATGAAGCTGCTATCGGTATGATTAATAATAAAACTACTGCCGTTCGTGTTATTCCTGTTCCTGGTAAAAAAGTTGGCGATACTGTTAACTTTGGTGGTTTACTCGGTCATTGCCCTATTATTAAAGTTCGCAGTGAATATAGTTCTGATGCATTTATTGCTCGTGGTGGTCGTATTCCTGCACCTGTACGTAGCTTAACAAATTAATTTAAAAAAATTTTAAAAAAGTTGTTGACAAACACGTAATATATAGATATAATATTAAATGTTCTCAAGGAACGCGCCCATAGCTCAGCTGGATAGAGCACACGCCTTCTAAGCGTGCGGTCGCAGGTTCGAATCCTGCTGGACGCACCACTTTGAAATCAGAGCCTTAGCAATAGCTAAGGCTTTTTTTGTTATCTAAATATAAAATTTTAATTCATAAATAAAAAGAGACTCTATAAATTTTTTATCATTTATAAAGTCTCTTATTTTTTTATTTAACTTCAATCATCATAGCACGAACTACATTTGGTATATCATATTTTCTTTTCCCTGCACCTATACCAATTTTCTTTATAATAAATTCTTCTGGCAATTTATCTTCTGTTTGAATACCTGCAATAATAGCAGCCCCTGTTGGAGTAATTAATTCCCCTTTTGTCTGTGTATAATGTAATCTTAAACCATGTTCTATAGCAATATTTACTACAGCTGGCACAGGAATAGGAATTTGCCCATGTTGACAATGCACAAAGCCTTGACCTTCATATATCTTTGGACAAACAACTCTATCTATATCCAATTTATCTATACATACAGCAGCAGCTACTATATCGACAATAGAATCCACTGCCCCTACTTCATGGAAATGAACTTCATCAATACTTGCACCATGAGCTTTTGCTTCAGCATTAGCAATAATATTAAAAATTCTTATTGCAATTTCTTTTGCTCTATCTACTATTTGTGATTTATTAATTATTTCTACTATTTCTTTTAAACCACGATGTTCATGGTGATGATGATGTTCATGACTATAATTATGGTGATGAGCCTCATGATGTTCATTATGTAAGTAATTCATATCATGGTCATGATTATCTATATCCAAAATTACATTAAAATCACAAGCATCAAGTGACATTTTCTTTACACGGCTAATTTCTATTTTATAACCATCTAGTGGTAGTGTTTGTAAATTTTCCATTAAATAATCTTTATCTACGCCTAAGTCTAATAACGAAGCTACAAACATATCTCCACTAATACCAGCATAACATTCTAAATACAATATATTATTCATAATCTAGCTCCTTTGTCTTCTATCTACATTATATATTAACTGTTAAACTTAACTTCATGTCAATAAAAAAATGAAAAAACCTACTATAATAATTTAAATAAATTTTAAATCATCATAATAGGCTTTTTTATTATTTCATATAATTTTTTGCTTGCTCATTTAATTTTTCTATTACTTCTTTAGATAATAAACGTTCACCATAAGGATAAGCCACTCTATTTTCCTTATCTATATGTCTACGAAGTAGATAAACATAAGACATTGTATTTGTAACTATCGCCAATTTTAATTTTACTGTAGGCTCTTTCTGATACGCTTTCAACGCATTTTCCAATTCCCATACATATAATCTAGCTAAATTATGTTCTACAATCATACCATGATTTACTAAATTATTTGCCATCTCATCTTTCGTTTCAAGCATAGCTTTGAATAAAAGTTCTTCTTCTTTTTGATGATGAGTTTTATCTGCATATACACGGATAAATTCTATAGCTTTTGTATATTCTTCAATAGATATTTCATTTTTTTCCATCAAATCTATTGCCATAATTTCAAATTTATCTACAAATTTACTGATATTATCATGTTCTTCTCTTAAAATTTCAAATATATTCATCAAATAGCCTCTCCTAAATCACAAAAAATTTATACTCAATTAATAATCATCTAAATTTCATATATCATTATATAATAAATCATATTAAGCATATGTTGTTTTTCCAACATATTTTTAAAAACTTATAAAAAATTTCCATAGTATATACTAAATGATTATAATAAAATAAAGATTAGAGGTGATTTCATGTACAAACGTAAATATAAAGAAAAATTTCCTGTTATTGCCATTTGTTATGATTTTGATAAGACTTTATCACCTAAAGATATGCAAGCTCAAGGCTTTATTCAAGATATAGGCTATGATGTAAATAATTTCTGGGAAGAATCAAATGCTTTAGCCACAGCTAATGATATGGATACAAATTTAGCTTATATGTATAAAATGGTAGAAAAATCTCAAGGAAATTTTCGTTTAGATAAAAAAATACTTGCTGATTATGGAGCTAAAGTTGAGCTTTTTCCTGGCGTCAAAACATGGTTCAAACGCATTCGCAATTATGGCAAAAAACATAATATCATCATTGAACATTATATTATCTCAAGTGGCTTAAAAGAGATGATTGAAGGTACTGTCATGGCTCAAGCTGGTGAATTTGAAAAAATCTATGCAAGCTCATTTTATTTTGATGATAATGGCATAGCCAAATGGCCCGCTCAAGCCGTCAATTATACAAATAAAACACAATTTCTCTTTCGCATTGAAAAAGGTTTTTTAGATATAAATGACCCTGCGGTAAATGATTCTATACCTGAAGAAAAAATTCGCGTGCCTTTTAGAAATATAGTCTACATTGGCGATAGTGAAACAGATATTCCCTGTATGAAACTAGTAAATAGCTATGGTGGTCATTCTATCTGCGTATATAATCCTCAATTATCCAATATGGATAAAGTCATTAAATTATTTACTGAAAATCGCATCAAATATTTTGCTCCTGCCGATTATAATGAAAATAGTAAACTTGAATTACTCATAAAAACAATTATTGATAAAACTGTTGCCTTTGAAAAATTAAATCAATGCTATTTAAATGATAAAAAAATATTAACTACAAAATAA
>OCHG01001086.1_pt1 | contig 19441 bp, 16 predicted proteins | sample 1538801 | NCBI WGS metagenome assembly OCHG01 (sample SAMN04571727, study PRJEB22368) | human gut metagenome | biome: human gut; material: stool | host: Homo sapiens | place: Luxembourg | collected 2012-09-20 | reverse complement strand
AAATTTCATGCATTTGCATATCCATCGATCGTCCTTCTATTTCTATAGAACCTATAGATACATCTCTACCATGCGCTAAATCGTCAATTGTTCCAACTGCTGTATCTGCCGCATTTTCAAGTGCATTCTTAGCTAATGGATTTTTCATGATTGACGATGCAGATGAACTTGCAAGTGAACCTTTTGCTGCTCCAACACCACCTGATACGGCTCCACCTGCTACTACTTTCTTTACGACATTCCAATCTACTTTTCCAAAAGCTGAAGAAATTCTATTTGTCGTAGTACACATTTCTCTTTTAATTGTCTGGCGAATTTCTTTTGTTTTTTCTGATGCATAGGATTTGAAAGAGCTATATACTTTCTTAGCACCATTTCCGATGTAACTAAGACCGCTTTTTACTCCACCTTTGCTTACAGCTCTTATAAAATTCGATCCACTGGATACAATCTTCTGAGAAGCCTGTTTTGCTTTTTGTTTTACGGTATTTTTAGCTTTCTGTATTACCTGTTTTGGATGGGATACTGCATTTTTCACCCATTTAGCTGCCGCTTTTACGCCTTTTGCAACCGTTTTAACAACTTTTTTCGCTGTATCTACGACTGTTTTTACAACCTTTTTTGCTGCTTTCTTAGCTGCACCCTTAATCCTGCTCCACAAGGAATGTCCTGTCGGATCACTGTAATTCAACGGATTATTGGTTGTATAATCGTAGCGGTTTCTGGTTAATGGATTTTCTGTCGTTCCAAGGTCACTATCTTCAGTTGTAAAGGTTCTGTCATTTTCTTTTTCCTCCTGAACCTCTACTTCTATTACATTTTATATTCAAAAGTTTCTCAATCACTTCGAGTCCTCGGCATACTTACATAATTTTGTAGGACGCCGATTTTTTCATTATCACTATACCTGCAATCAGCCAACATATTTATGTATTGTTGCTCTTACAGCCCCAGGTCCTGCGAGCATTTCGCGGAACATTTCTTCAATCTTTTCACCAACTCCATCTTTGTAAAGGTCAGTGAAGAACAGACGCTCATTGGAAAGGATGGGTTTGAGCTGATCTTTGAATGTCTCCGTTTTTCCTACTACGATATCCTTAAACTGTTCCTGAAGTTCCTCGTTCATTGGATCTGGTGCAAGTTCAAATTTATTTCCTTCATCATCCACACCAAGCATATATCTAAGCCATCCTGCGATTCCCAAAGGAATAGCTGTCAATCTGGAGGCGTCTCCGAATTTCGCTACATATGCTTTAATTGTCTCACCGAATCGGATACCAACCATCTGAGATACATCTACGGCCAGACGAAGGTTTGTATCTCCCAAATACTCATTCGGGAAACGCTCATTAAAGAGTTCATCCACAAATGCCTGCGGAGAAAGGATTCCCGGGTTTGCGACTACCGGAAGACCTTCATCATAAGCAATCATACGCGCCATCTTCATCATATCTTCGTTTGTGTTCAGCATATGCGCAAACAGATCATATCCAAGAACCACACCCAGCGGACCTGTTGCAGAATGTACAGGGTTCAGACATACTGTTACTTTCATACGCTCAGAAAGGTTAACCGTATTTCTGTCAGCCATATATACACCGAAACCTTTCTCCAGAGCCGGACGGCCGTTTGGGAAGTTATCTTCAATTACGAGATACTGCGGTTTCTCTGCATTAACAAATGGTGCAATATATGTTTTCTTACTTGTGATAACCGGCTGCATATTCTCAATGCCAAGATTCTCAAGGTCCGCTGCGATCTGCTCGCTTGGACGAGGTGTGATCTTATCGATCATCGTCCATGGGAACGCAACAATTTTCTCATCACTTACATAATTTACGAATCCTTCATCTACGAATCCGACTTTCTTCCACTCTTCTGTCATAGTCAGTACAGATTCACGAAGTTTCGCACCATTCTGTGAGCAGTTATCCATGGAAACCAGAGCAATTGGATATCTGCCTGCTTTATATCTTTCATAAAGCATCGCAACCAGAACTGCCATTGCACCTGTTGCTTTATCCGGACCATTTTTGATATCAGCTTCTACAAACGGAAACCATGTCCCGTCAGCTTTCTGTAATGCGTAACCTTTCTCTGTGATTGTAAAGGAAACCATCTGCAGGGATTTGCTGGTAAAGATTTCTTTCAGCCGATTCCAGTGTGCCGGGTCTGAAGACTGTGCTTTTACTGCTTCTGCAAGAGCTCCTATTACTTTGTATTCACGTGTTCCATCACCATGCAGGATTACGCTTAATCCCAGGTTGTCATATGGATCATAAATCTTATCTACTACATCATAATCAAAAGTCTCTATACATGTAATGCCACGGTTAAGCACGCCCTCTTCCAGAAGGCCGTCAGCAATACCACCGATAAATACACGGAAAATATTTCCGATTCCGAAATGTACCCAACCAGGTTCTTTCTTCGCTTTCTCAGAAACAGCCTTTACGTCATAACCTGGCAGAGTGATTCCGGCCTTTTCCCATGCTTCCTGTTCTTTGATTCCATTCAGTGATAATTTCATGATATATCCTCCATGTTTTCTTTTTATTATGTTTCAAACTTACGTTTATATCTTAACTGTAAGTCGAGTATATATTCTCCCTATCTAAAAGTCTATTGACAAAAAGTATAATTTTTTTAATCTTATTTTGTGCATTTTTATCAGTTATATTGACCATTACTGTTCTTATTATCGTTATTGCATTTTCACTTTCTATATACTACAATATACATAAAGCTAGAACTTAACTCTATCTATAACAATTCAGGAAATAATATAATCCAGAAAATCTGACAAGTTTTTGCGCTCTGCCAGACTATATCAATATATAATTTATAAAACAGCTACCATAACAGAATCAGGAGAATCTTATGAGTGAAAAAGGTTTAACCAATATCAGCGTAAAAAAAATAAACAGATCAAAAGTTTATCAATACATCTACAGAAAAAAAATAACATCCAAGCTCCAGATCGTTCAGGATTTACAGATGGGATTGTCCACCGTAAGCCAGAATCTGAACCTGTTAGAGCAGGATGGCTTAATAGAAAAAAATGGATATTTCGAATCCACCGGCGGAAGAAAAGCAAATGCGATTCAGATTGTATCTGACTTCAGAATTTCCATTGGCATTGGTATTTTAAAGAATATGTTCCATATCACTGCCGTTGACCTGTACGGAAATGCACTCTATACCAATACCATTCCATTTCCATATTCCAACACGCCGGATTACTATAAGCAGGTCACCGATAAAATAAAAGAATTCATTGCCACAAATCAGTATGATGAAGAAAAGATACTTGGTGTTTCCATCGCTACACAAGGAATCACCTCCCCTGATCACTCTACTGTGCTGTATGGAAATATCATGAACAATACAGGCATGATACTGGAGGACTTTTCCCGTTATCTGCCTTATCCATGTTATTTGGAACATGATTCAAAGTCTGCTGCCTTTCTGGAATTATGGAAACACCCGGAACTTGACAGCGCCGTTGTCTTTCTACTGAATCGTAATCTCGGAGGCGCTATCATCACAAACCACCAGATTCATCAGGGAAGTTCTATGCACAGCGGCACGATCGAACATATCTGTATTAATCCAGATGGACCGCTCTGTTATTGCGGAAACCGCGGCTGTCTGGAAACTTACTGTTCCGCCAACGCTCTGGAACAGGCTGCCGGTATGAATATAAAAGACTTTTTCTCTCTTTTACGCGAAAAAAAATCTCCCCAGCTTACACAAATCTGGAAAGATTATCTCCATCACCTGGCCTTTGCCATGAAAAACATTAATTTAATTATTGATGCGCCTATTATCATCAGTGGTTATCTGGCACCATATTTTTTAGAGGACGACATTGCCAACCTGACTAAACATATCAATGTTTCCTCACCATTCGCATTAAACAAAGAGCACATTTTTGTTGGCACAAATGGACAATACACTCCTGCTATCGGGGCTGCATTGTTCTATGTAAATCAATTTATACATGCAATATAATAAATATTACGCTGCATAATCTTATTCGTATATGGCGGTGATAACTCAGAGGAAACTCAGAGTAAGATTCAACAGTTACATCAGAATTTAAAGGAAGCTAAATCTGATTTGGAAGATACTGAATATCAACAGTATTTAAGTGACCAAGAGCAATTACTTGACACATTCTACGATGAAACAGAGGAATGGTTAAATGCTCGTTTAGACGACCTTGATGGTCTTATTCAGCAAGTAATTGAAGAAACAAATACCAACGCAGGAAATATCAGTCAAACTAGAACAGATATTATGGTCATTAAATGGTATACAATGCCACTATGAGAGCAATTCAAGTATATGATGAATTTAGTGATGATATGCAGAATTTATTCTGGGTAATAATGAAAGAATTGGAACGTGACGTTGAAGCATTGAGTAATCTTAATGAGCAAAAATAAAATTTTAGGGGCTGTAAAAAAACTCCCCTGACAGAAAAATCGCCCAGACCGTGAGGTCTGAGCGATTTTTTGGTATAATTAATTATGCTACTAAATAACAATACCAATGGTAATTATACTATGCGTCAGCTGAAATTACCATTAGAAATCGAAAAATTGATCGATATTTCCGATCCGGTATACACTTTTTGTGAGGTTATGGATCACATTGACCTATCCAGATATTTTGTAGAGAAAGGCTATAAAACAGGTCGCCCAAGATGTGATGCTCAAAAACTCCTTAAAGTAATACTTTTTGCCTTTATGGAAAACGGCATCTGCTCCTTACGAGAAATAGAAAAGCTCTGCCGTAATGACATTCGTTACATGTATCTTCTTGATGGCATGAAAACGCCTTCTTTTGCTACCTTTGGAAACTTAATCCGAAACGAACTAACCGATTCTATCGAGCAGATATTTGAAGACATTAATTCATATATTTTTGCCAAAGATCACGTGGATCTGCAGCATACATACATTGACGGGACAAAAATTGAGGCAAATGCCAATCGATATACCTGGGTATGGAAAAAATCGTGTGTGAAAAACCGGCAGAAAGTCTTTGACAAGATTTCACTCTTGATTGATGCTATGAATCGGGAAGTACTTGGATATCTCGGAATAAAATTTGAAAAGCGTGAAGCGTACGCGGTTGACTATGTCTCTGAATTACTTACGATGTACAAAGAAACAACCGGACTGGATGAAACTTCTTTCGTTTCCGGACGTGGTCATAGAAAAAGCATTCGACAAAAACAATACGAAGAATTGCATGAATATCTGGAACGTTTGAAATCCTATGCATATCATATCGAGACCTGTGGAGAAGAAAGAAACAGTTATTCCAAAACAGATCATGATGCAACTTTCATGCGTTTAAAGCGTGATTACATGGGAAACGATCAGCTACTTCCGGCATACAACCTACAGGCAGCCATCTGTGATGAATACATAGCTGTAATCGACGTAAAACCATATGCATCCGATATGGAATGCTTTGTGCCTTTGATGGAAAAATTCAATCGCACATATGGTCACTATCCGAAATATCCGGTTGCTGATGCCGGATACGGTTCTTACAATAATTATCTTTATTGTGAAGAACACGGCATGGAAAAATACATGAAATTTACCATGTACAAAAAAGAAACGACGGACAAAAAGTATCATGAGAATCCGTATCGTGCTGTAAACTTTGCAAAAGATGCAGATGGAAATCTCTTATGCCCAAACTCTCGAAAATTCCTCTTCAAGAGAACACAGCATGTGAAATATAATAAATATGGAAGAACGGAAGAATTATACGAATGTGAATCTTGTGAAGGGTGTCAGCATAAACAAGAATGTTGTCCGAGAGCACACAAAAACCGAACGATCCGAATGAATCAGGAATTAACTGCTATCCATCAGGAAGTGCTGCAAAATCTTGAATCCATACATGGTGCTCTCTTGAGAATGAACCGAAGTATTCAATCGGAGGGAACTTTTGGTGTATTAAAGTGGGATAAAGCGTATAAAAGATTATTGCGAAGAGGCGAGAAAAATGTAATTCTCGAGCTTACACTGATTTCATGTGGATTCAATCTTTATAAATATCACAACAAAAAGCAACGACAGACGAAAGTTGCATAAAACTTAAACGGGCGTGATTAGCCGAGCTTTATTAAATGCACCATTTTTTATACCCAAAGATGCAGACTTGCTTAGAAATAGAAAAGTTAATACAAAGAAACGCCAAAACCGACATTTGCCGGAATTGGCATTTCTTATATTAGGGACTTATTTTACAGCCCCTATTTTTTACGATTTTTCCTCTTCTTGCACTGGAATTTACTTTTTCAAGTCAGCTCCACATTTTAAATTTACGTGGACGAGATGTGGACATTTCAATATTATTCTCGTCCACATACACTTTTATAAAAAAAAGAGCCTTCGGATTTCTCCAAAGACTCTCCAAAAAGCCTATAAAATCAAGCTTTCTATTTAGAATTTGCCCTCATCAGAAGCCTGCTCTACGGAAACGGCAACTGCTACTGTAGCACCAACCATTGGGTTATTACCCATACCGATTAAGCCCATCATCTCTACATGAGCCGGTACAGAAGAAGAACCTGCAAACTGTGCATCAGAATGCATACGTCCCATTGTATCTGTCATACCATAGGAAGCAGGACCTGCACCCATGTTATCCGGATGAAGTGTACGTCCTGTACCACCGCCGGATGCTACTGAGAAGTATTTTTTACCCTGCTCGATACACTCTTTTTTGTATGTACCTGCTACCGGATGCTGGAAACGTGTCGGGTTGGTGGAGTTACCTGTGATAGATACACCAACGTTCTCATGATGCATGATTGCAACACCTTCCTGAACATCATCTGCACCGTAACATTTTACGGAAGCACGAAGTCCTTTAGAATATGATTTCTCATATACGACGTTCAGTTTTGCTTCTTTGTAGTCATATTTTGTCTCTACAAATGTGAAACCGTTGATACGGGAAATGATCTGAGCTGCATCTTTTCCAAGACCGTTCAGGATAACACGTAACGGTTTCTGACGTACTTTGTTTGCTTTCTCAGCAATACCGATTGCGCCCTCAGCTGCTGCGAATGACTCATGACCAGCTAAGAAACAGAAGCACTCTGTCTCCTCTTCCCAGAAGCATTTTTCCAAGGTTACCATGTCCCAGACCTACTTTACGCTGATCTGCTACAGAACCCGGGATGCAGAAAGCCTGAAGACCTTCTCCAATTGCTGCAGCTGCCTCAGAAGCTTTGCGGCATCCTTTTTTGATTGCGATAGCTGCACCTACTGTATAAGCCCAGCATGCATTCTCAAAACAGATCGGCTGGATTTTCTTTACCTGATCGTATACATCCAGACCAGCATCTTTTGTGATTTTCTCTGCTTCTTCGATAGAAGCAATTCCATAACTATTTAAAACAGAATTGATCTGGTCAATTCTTCTTTCATATGATTCAAATAAAGCCATTGTCCATTACTCCTTTCTCGGATCGATGATTTTTGCTGCATCAGCTACACGGCCATACTGACCTTTTGCTTTCTCCCATGCAGTATTCGGATCATCGCCATTTTTGATAAAGTCAGTCATTTTGCCAAGGCTTACGAACTGATATCCGATTACCTCATTATCCTCATCCAGAGCAATGCCTGTTACATAGCCTTCTGCCATTTCCAGATAACGAACACCTTTTTCTTTTGTTGCATACATTGTACCAACCTGAGAACGAAGTCCTTTACCAAGATCTTCAAGACCGGCACCGATTGCCAGACCATCATCAGAAAAAGCACTCTGAGTTCTACCATATACAATCTGTAAGAACAGCTCTCTCATTGCTGTATTGATTGCATCACAGACAAGGTCTGTATTTAATGCCTCTAAAATTGTTTTTCCCTGTAAAATCTCTGCTGCCATCGCTGCGGAATGAGTCATACCGGAACATCCGATTGTCTCGATCAAAGCCTCCTCGATGATACCGTTTTTTACATTCAGAGTCAGCTTACATGCACCCTGCTGCGGAGCACACCAGCCCACACCGTGTGTAAAACCGGAAATGTCTTCAATTTTTTTGGAGTGAACCCATTTTCCCTCTTCCGGGATTGGAGCAGGTTCATGTTTTGCGCCTTTTGCAACCGGGCACATCAATTCTACTTCTTTGGAATAAATCATTGTAAAACTCCTTTCTATGTATGAATGTTTTTGAAAGAGATCCTATACGCTATACCTATCCTTTATTGATTTTCATAGAAAACATATATTATTTCCTATCATGTGTCAACCGGGTTTTCTGCACAGGATTACTTTGTTATTTTTTTAACATCCGTATGTATTTTGACACATTTTTCATCATTCGTAAAGTCTTTTCCGACATTTTTTTTACAAAATTTTTCATGTATCAAAAATAGCACAAATGAGTCATGACTAATTACTGTTTTTCTACAATTTCATTACGGTTTTTATAAATAGAATGTGCAGGTACTACTCCACGGACTGCAGATAACGGATATACATTGCTTTCCGGACAAATCACAGTTCCCGGGTTTAACACGGAATTGCATCCTACTTCGACATTATTTCCAAGCATTGCGCCGAATTTCTTTCTTCCGGTAGCAATTTCTTCTTTGCCATCACGTACTACAACCAATGTTTTATCAGACTTGACATTTGAAGTAATGGAACCTGCCCCCATGTGCGCTTTGTATCCAAGAATCGAATCGCCCACATAGTTGTAATGCGGAACCTGCACTTTGTTAAACAGAATAACATTTTTTAATTCTGTAGAATTTCCTACAACCGCACCTTTTCCAACAATAGCTGAGCCGCGGATAAATGCACAATGGCGAACTTCCGCTTCCTCATCAATGATCAGAGGACTTCCAAGAAATGCCGTCGGTGCAACCTTTGCATTTTTAGCTACCCATACATCTTCGCCACGTTTCTCATATTTCTCCGGATCCAGAGTGGCACCCAGTCTTTTGATATAATCAGAAAGTCCGTCCAAAAGTTCCCACGGATACTCTGCAGTTTCCATATATTCTTTTGCGATTGTCTCATTTAAATCGTACATATTTACAATCTTACACTGTTCCATTTTCTGCTTTAATTCCTTTCATACTATGTTTTTCATCAATCTTATTGTGCCACGTTTTCCACTCTTTTTCCAGTCCTTTTTTTCTGAATTATCCGTATTGGTAAAAATTACTGTCTGCAATAAAAAGAACCCTGCCCCGTGCAACATATCTGTCACATAAGTCAGAGTTCCCTTTTACTATATGAAACTGTCTATATTATTCTCTGAAACAGCACATATATCCACACTTTATTTCAGTTTTTCTGTATCCGGATTTGTGATTACTTCTTTCCAGTTCTCCGGATCTTTTTTCTGCATTGCTTTTGCGTAAGCCCAGAACGGAATTCCGAGTACGATATAAACAATCAGAACAATCCATGCATTCCGATCCATCGTTGTAATCGTCACATAAATAACGTACACACAGAAAATGATAGACGCAATACCAAAAAACCACGGAATCCGCAATTTATACGGACGTTCCCATTCCGGATGAGAACGACGCAGTTTCAGGAAGGACAGTGCAACAAGCAAATATACAACTCCGGCTGTTAATCCGTAAATCGTATAAATATAATTTACCCATGCATCCGGTGCAAATACCGTAAAGTAAATAGATAAAATACCAACGATGATATTTGCCAGAAACGGCTGTCCATGTTTGTTTACCTTTGCCAGCTTTTTCGTAAACTGTGCCTGCTTTGCAGCTCCAAACAGAGTACGGGACGCGCACATCCAGAATCCGGACAATGTAGTCAGACAGGTTCCTGTTCCCATGATAACAATTACAATACCAAGCCAGTGCATATCGATCATATCAGCAACACGCGGATCTACGATATCTGTCTGAAGCACCCAGTCCTGCGAAATAATTCCACCGACACCGACAACAGCCATTCCATAGATCAATACTGTAAACCCAAGAGAACCAACAAATGCTTTCCACATTTTCTTTTTCGGGAAGTTTGCTTCCTCGGACAACTGCGGAATCAGATCAAATCCGATAAATTTCATGATCAACAACGCAATGGCTGCTGAAAATCCCTTTCCACCGGACGGAAACAGATTCCCTCTGAAATTAGAGAAACTCCAGGAGCCACTGCAAATAAAGATTACAGATGCTGCCAGTGAAACAATCAATGTTGCCCAAAACAAAATACTCTGCAGTTTTGCGATAAATTTTAATTCTTTATTGGTCAGAAAAAACCATACCACAAGAATGATTGCCGCAACCAGCTTTGTCTGTCCGGAAGTGATCGGATGAAGATATCCGATCATGCTTGCTATACCGTAAGATACAGTAGGCATCGCCATAACATAAAGTAACAGCACAAACCAACAGCAAACCCATCCGGTGTTCCATCCAAATGCATTGGAAACCCAGACATTTTCACCGCCTGCATACGGCAGCATGGTTGTCATCTCTGCATAAATAAAACATAATGGTAACACAAATACTGCACACAGGATCAGTGCTAATAAAGAACCTGTACCGGTCAGACTAAACCAATACTGAATCTCCACCATCCACGCAGCAATCATTCCGCCGGCAGCCAATGCGATCAGCTGCGGCAATTTCAATGTTTTCTTTAATCCCTGTTCCATTTTTTACACTTCTTTCTCTCAACAACTATTCCTAATGAATAATCTTATTTTGTAATCTCTCCCTTCCCCCATATATTTATATCGTCGCATCCCCCAGACACGTTTTTATTTACGGTTTTTCTCAATTACCTCGATGGTCTCATCGGAAGATAATACGTTACAGTAGATCACATTCATGATCTTCAACTCTGCATCATGCAGTTCCTGATCTGCTGCCGCACAACCATCTTCCACACAAATAATTTTGAAATCATTATCTGCCAGATCACGAATCGTACTTGCCACGCACTGATCTGTCACAATACCGCAGACTACAATCGTCTCAATGCCCATGTTCTGCATCAGACGTACATAATTTGTTCCTGTAACAACACTATCTGTTGTCTTATTTACCACGATTTCATTATCCTGTGGAGCAAGCTCGTCGATCATAGCCGCATTTACAGAATTTACCGGAAGCAGCATTCCGTTCCATCCTTCGGATTTCTGTACTGCACAGCGATCTTCACCGTTATCCAGCAAGCAGGCAATTCTTCCATATGTAACATACATATTGTTTGCCCGGAAATAATCCAACATTTTTTTGCAGGCTGGAATTGTCACATTATCCAGTCTGTCATGGAATGGAATCCAACGCTCCCATTCTCCCATTTCCTTAAACTGCAATGCTTCCCCCATATCTCTGCGCACAAATTCATTCTGCATATCAATGATCAGCAATGCTGTTTTTTTCGGATCCAGTTCGATATCCGGAAATTCTGTCATCGTCTGATAGTAAAAGGATAAATACTTTGGATTTGGTTTCATTTTTTCGCCCTCGTTTTTTCTTCAGAATGTTATCTGATTTTTATAGGTAAAAAGCACTTCAGGTAAAACTCCCAAAGTGCTCCTTCGCTTAACGTGTCATATTATACATGCTGTTCTATATAAAAGCAAGTGTTTTTTATGATTTACGTGTATATTTATTCAATTTTATTGCATATTATGCATATTTTTACGAATCGATTTTTGGTTTTATCAGAAAGTAAAGCGGACATTCGCAATCCGCTTTCGCTACTTGCTTATTCTGCGTTCAAATGGAGCATACATCAATCGATGATGATTGTGATATGCCTGCGTCCGTAATGTTCTTTTATCACAAAGCATTCTTAACGTGATTTTTTATAGAATGGTGCCACCCGTTCAAAAGAATCCTTTATGATATACTGGTTCCGAAGTCCCAGTACACCACTTGTACGACTCTGAATAAAGTGTGTCAGTTTTGTCATATATTCCTCTGGAGTAATTGTACCATCCGCCACATAATTCAGGCCTTTTTCCCAGCTTGCCGTCAGTTCGGGATTCAGCAATGACTTGATGGATGCCGATACGGTATCATAAATCAGCTCTCCCTGTAAGGTCGGTGTAATAATCTGTGTCTTTTTATTCAGACTCAAGTATTTGTTATTCACCAGTTTCTTCAAAATCTCAGCACGGGTCGCACTGGTGCCGATACCGGAGCCTTTGATCTGCGCACGTAACTCCTCATCTTCAATCAGCTGTCCTGCATTTTCCATTGCAAGGATCATGGAACCGGAATTGTAACGTTTTGGTGGAGAAGTTTCTCCCTCCTTGATAGCATAACTCTTTACCGGAAGTGTCATCCCCTTTTTGATTTTTGCGATTTGTTCCAGTAAATGTGCATCGCCGCTTTTTTCATTAGAATCTGCATCATTTTGACTGGTTGTATCTTCTGTCTTTTTCTTCCGGAAGGAATATTCCATCACCTTCAGATACCCAGGATCTGCTAACACCTTAAAGGAAGCAAAAAAACGTTCTGTCTCCATCCCCATTGTCAGACTCACTTTTTTATAAATAGCCGGTTCGTAAAAAATAGCAAGGAAACGACGCACAATCGTCTCATATACTTTCAGTGAAACCGGATTTAAACCTCGCATAGCTCCAAGTCCCTGACCGGTCGGAATAATTGCATAATGGTCTGTGATCATTTTATCGTTGACATAACGTGTCTTCGCAATCTGTTTGTAGCTTTCTTTCTCAAGAATTTCTTCTGCAAATGGACGCACCATATTGATCCCTTTTAATCCGGAAATATTCTTTGAAATCTCCTTCGCCACAGCACTGGAAAGTACACGGGCATCGGTACGCGGATAGGTTACCATCTTTTTCTCATACAGTTCCTGCACTACACGTAAAGTCTCATCCGGGCTGATCTTAAACAATTTTGAACAATCATTCTGAAGTTCTGCCAGATTGTACAGTAAAGGTGGATTTTTCTTTTCCTGTTTGCGTTCCACTGACATGACTGCTGCTTCCTGCGGTTCCAGGCTTTTCATCCAGTTGATCAATTCCTGTGCATCTTTCTTTTCCCGAAAACCGTTTTCCTTATAAAGTTTCGGTGTACCAAAATATTTTGATCCGGGAACTGCGCGCCATTCGCCTTCAATGGTCAGGCCTTCAAATTCCATACTGTTTAACACACGATAAAACGGCGTTTTTACAAACTCACGGATTTCCCGTTCACGTCGCACTACCATGCCGAGCACACAGGTCATAACACGTCCGACGGAAATGACCGTATATTTCTGATTTAGAAAACCAGCCAATGTATTGCCATATTTTAGTGTCAGCAATCTTGAAAAATTGATTCCCATCAGATAATCTTCTTTGGCTCGCAAATATGCAGATTCCGATAAATTATCATATTCTGACAAATCTTTTGCTTCATGGATCCCGCGCAAAATTTCTTCCTCCGTCTGCGAATCAATCCAGACACGACGGCGGTCTTTGCCCTTCACGCCTGCCATCTGTTCCACCAGACGGTAGATGTATTCTCCTTCCCGTCCGGAGTCAGTACAGACGTAAATGGTATCTACATCCGAACGGTTCAACAAGTTCGATACAATTTTAAACTGCTTACTCACCCCCGGAATCACTTCATATTTAAAGGTTTCCGGAATAAACGGTAAGGTCGACAGACTCCATTTTTTGAACTTCATATCATAGGCTTCCGGATAACTCATAGTTACCAGATGTCCTACACACCAGGTAATGACCGCATGTTCTGATTCCTGATAACCATCAAAGGTACGCATATCTTCTTTCAGTGCCTTGGCAAATTCACGAGCCACACTTGGTTTTTCTGCTATGTATAAAGATTTTCCCATTCAAACTCCTTATTAACGCTTGTTTCTACGAGTAAAGTGGACATTCGCAATAAACGGGGGAATGCTTATCTGCGTTCAAACTGTTCAAGCCGTTCGTAGAAACCATCATAAAAATTCTCCTGCTGTACAGGAGTAAAATAAAACATTTGAAGAAACAGCATATTTTTCTGTTTTGCTTTCTCTTCGTCACAATTTTGCATCGTCTGGCGAAGAGATTTGGTGAGCGCATGCCACTTTACCAAAAATCGCTCATAATCCTTCATTCCATCCATTTCGAGCCATTTGCTTACTTTCATTTTAGATTTATTTTTCGCCGGACAGGCATCTGTCAGCAGAAAATAGCTCAGCTTTTCCCCTTCATAGTTTCGCCCCAGAGGAAACAAACGGCAGATTCCCGGTCGAAATCCATGAATACTGCATCTGCCTTCTTCATTTAAAAAAGAACATTTTGGTCCTGTCGCGGATGGTGCCATTTTCAGATTCGGAAGGATCAGACCATCTTCCACATGCAAATCTATCGCACCTGCAAGCAGTTGTTCAAAACTCTGTCCAAGGTTCCGTTCCAGACGCCAGACATCCATCGGATCCAGCAAAATGGATTCACCCATATCACAACAACAGGCGGAACAGCCAGTGCAGTCATGACAGCCTACTTTTACCATGTCGTTGCTGCTATATAACTTTCCATCTGATATATCTTTTAAATATTCTTCCATCTATTTCACCCGTCTTTCAAAAATCCAGTAGTTGCATTATAACAAAAATGCTGATATTTTCCAAGAGGCAGATTTACAGACAAACGTCCCCTGCTCATTGCTTATCGCAATTCAAACAGAGGACATTCTCTTTTTCTTCAACTATTACAACTTTTCCTTACACTCATACACGCAACGGATATCCTTTAAACTGCAACATCTTCCATTTACATAATACGGTTGCGTTTCCAGATATATCTTATCATCTTCCTCCAGTGGATACAACCGTAGTATCAATTCCATTGGAAAATCAAATCGTTTCAGACTGACTTCCCAGACATCACCAATATAATACTGATCCGCAATTTTCTCACCATTCAGGTAAAGTTCTGCCTGATCTGCCTGAAAATCAATCCGAAGAAAGATATTATCTTTTGCTGCATCATATGCTTTGTCATAGGAAATTCGAATCACATATTCCCGATAATCTTTGCCAGTATCATCAATCGCACATGCTTCTTCCATGGAAAAATCTGTCTTTTCTTTCAGTATAATGCAGTTATTTACATCTGTATGTGTAAATGACGCGACAATCTGATTGTCTGCTGCCGACAGTTCATGACTCAGCACGCAAATTGTGGATGCATCACCTTCCACATGTAAGAAATCCGGAATGATATCTGGTTTTTTCCACCCATTGTCAATCCACGTTTTAGCATCTTCCACAGTCGCATCCATGATTATCCAGCAGTTTTTCTGTGCACAATCACTGTGACAAATTACCTCTATCCCATTTTCTGTTTCCAAAATAGGTAACGCACTGAAAAACAATATATTTGGATATTTTTTCATGCGCCATGCACATTTTGCCCAGGTTCGATCCATACTGATAAGCACTTGGCCAGACAGTTTTTCATCTGCCTCATACTGCATTTTGTCAATTCCATAGAAAAACCATAGTTTCTGGTTGATATTGCATAATGGTGTCTGATTAATCCAACGTAATGTCACGTCGTCTGACAGCGGAAAATTAAACGGATAAAAGAAGTAAGCTCCATTTTTAATATCCTGTTTTGGGAAACTTATTTTTCCATCTGCTGTCTGAACACGCAGCATCACATCTTTATGCTCTGCCATCTCATAGCCACGTTGATAATTATTTACAAACAAATAACCTTGATCACCGTTTCTGCGCGTAATCATGCGAAATGCAGATAAATCTTCTGCATCCTGAAAATCTCCGGTATGAACGGAAGTACTCTCACAGTCATCCCCCGCAAACTGTGGCTGCATATTGCAAAATGTCTCCCCATAATCATGTGCAAACATGGAAAGAAGTTTCAATTCTTTTGCTGTCTCTGAAATCTGACCATATTCCCGGATCGGCGCCTGAAAATCATAGGAAAGTTCAGGGACATCGCAAAAAGACCCCACCGCCGTCGATTCCTGTAAGCTACTGAGTTTTCCTTTCGGATTTGTCCCACCGTGATACATATAATAGCCCAACAGGTTACAACCGCTTCCAAGTTTGCATACTGACATCGCTCCGATATCTTCTGCTGCCACCCGTGGTCTGCGATGATGTGTCACCTGCACACCGCCACCAAGTTCTGCGGTCAGATACGGATACGCATCTTTATCAAATGACAATTCCATGCCCGGCGCATAATCACTGCCAATATTTCCATCATTTCGCACCGTTGAAAACAGATAATTCTTGTTTGGCGGAAGCTGTTTTAAAGAAGCATCCCATGGGGCATCACAATAACCGCCCATAACCGGTGTCAGATCACCAAGTACCGCACCGCCCCATCCGGTCGCTGTCCAATAAGGTGCTTCAAAACCAATCGTTTTTGTCAGTTTTGTTAGCGTCCGCATATGTTGCTCCCCGGCAGCACCTCGTAAACCACCCACATGACCATATTCATTTTCAATCTGAATACCAAGAATACAATGTGTTCCTTCCACTTCTTTATAAATTTTCTTCCAGAAACGTTCCACCAATGCCAGGTAATCCGGATCATCGCTGCGCAATTTATATCCTTTTTTCAGCAGCCAGTCCGGAAAACCACCATTTCGTGCCTCTCCATGCGCCCACGGTCCAATACGAAGCCACACATGCATCTGCCATTTCTCGCACAATTTCAGAAAATAATGCAAATTGCGCTGACCGGAAAAATCAAAGACACCTTCTTCTTCCTCATGATGAATCCAAAATACATAGGTTGCTATAATATCCATGCCACAGGCTTTCATTTTTCGAATCTCATCTTCCCATTCCTTCTCCGGGCATCTGGAAAAATGAAACTCCCCCATCATTGGGAAAATTGCTTTTTCATTTTTGAGTAAAGATACTCCGTTCATACTGTATTTTTCCATTCAAAATTCCTTTTCTCATATTTATTTTCATCAAGATTTGTAAACTGAGTAATTTGTTTTTTACTTTGTTTCTGTGTCTATTATATCATTTTAGTTCCATACTTCCTATTTATTTTTTATCCAAAAACTTGCTTTTCTTTTTTGAAAAATTGCTCCGCAACATATCATCTTGTTTTAACTATTTTGTTTCTGCTATAATTCAGCAATAAACCTAATATGATTTGGAAACGAAAAAAAGCCTTCTGCCATTTAGCAAAAGACTGTGTTTCTTATAAGTAAAGCGGACATTTGCAATCCGCTTTCACTACTTGCTCAGGAACGCAGTCGCTTTGTGACCTGTCAGTGGGAGCTTTTAACTCCCACTGACATAAGCATCCCGCTTAGTGCTCTACACACTTGAATCGGGGGAATGCTTATTCTGCGTTCATATAAAATATTTCTGATGACTGCTCATCTGTATCTGTTCGCAAGGTATATATCATTATATGTAAAAAATTATTACTGTTTTAGGTATTTTACTGAGCAGCCATCTCGTTGGTTATATTTTATCAAACTATTCTTTGTTTTTACATGCCCGTTTTGGCACAAAAAAGTGCCTATTTCAGCAAACATTGAAACAGGCATAAATTATTATCTTCTGTTTTCTGAAAATTGACACTTATTTGTCCAGTCACGGCAAGCAAGCATCGCGATAGAAAACTCCACCGGAGTCAACAGATTCATAGCAAACAGACGCTGACCTTCTGGAAGATAACGCAAATAATCGCTTAACAACGGCAATTTTTTTCCGGTGGAATATGAATCAGCACACTAATGACATATAATGCAAACAAACAAGATGCCTGTGCTGAAAAAAATAGGCTTCTGCCAGTTCTTCATCCTCAAATTCATTTAGCGTGTCTGCCAGTCTGCCAGGTTCAAATGCAGTTCCAAGTAATGGCAGAACCGTTCTTTTGCATTTCATGTCATTCCTCCAAGTTATCATAAATTACTTTTTAGTCAAACAAAACTTTCCAGTGTTTCGCTTCATACGCATCAAAACACATTAATATCTGTTCTTTGGTTGTTTTTTCATTTGCCAGATTTTCCGGTATTTCGTCTTTTGCAAAATATTTTGTCTCTGTCGTTTCAATATTTGAAACAAAAGCCCCGTCAATTACAGAACACTGGATAAAAATCTTGACACACCATAAACATATATCGGCAAATTATGTTTATTTCGATCCTGAACAGCGATCATACGGTCTGCTTTTACATGTAAACCAGCTTCTTCTAATGTCTCTTTGATCGTATTTTCCGCTACCGATTGGTTAACATCACACCAGCCGCCCGGTAACGACCAGGTTCCGTTTTTTTCATGCACTAATAAGATTTTTCCATCCTCGAAAATTGCTGCTCTGGTATCAACCTTAGGTGTCTGATAGCCAGTTTCACTACAGAATAAGTCTTTTACTTTTTCTACTGGAATATCTGTTTTGTAAGATAACATTTCTGCTGAAATTTCCCGTAAACGTTCATAACGCTCCATATCATATACGTCATGTCCATAGGTCATCCCCGCTTGCGCTAGACTTTGGATTTCAATCGCCCAGTCCAACCATTTGTTCTTTTCATCATGTAAATTTAATGCCATATCCTTCTCCTCTTAAGATAGCATATAGTGACATGCTCCCACCACTTAAATCACAGATTTTGAAGTGGGGGCTTCTTGCTCAATGGCTCTACTGAGCCAAGTATCTACAAGCTATCCTCGCGTGCCCCGCGATTCATTTTTACCCAGTTATGGGATATTTTCATTGTCTGGATACAGACACTTCCCATTTATCCTGCTAACAACATACGACGTGCTTCTTCACGTATATTGATTGCCGCATTCAGATCCCGATCTATCCGATTTCCACATGTACAAAGATATACTCTGTCCGAAAGTTTCAGTTCTTTCTTTATATTGCCACATTTACAGCATTTTTTACTGGAAGGAAAAAAACGGTCTACACGTACCAATTTCTTTCCTCTCCATGTCAGCTTATATTCCAGCAATTCCCGAAACTTTCCGTAACCGTTATCCATGACACTTTTTCCAAAATGCATACACTGGCTCATTGCTTTCATATCAATATCTTCTACTGCAACAACATCATATGCCTCTGCTATTTCATGACTCAGTTTATGCTGAAAATCTTTCCTCTGGTTTCGGATTTTTTCATGACATAATGCAACACGTTTTTTCTGTCGGTAATAATTATTGCTTCCTTTCACGCAATGGGATAACTTTCTCTGTTCCCTTGCCAGCCGCTCCTCACTTTTTCTGAAGTATCCTTCATTTTCCTTCTGTATATCTTCAGAAAACACAGCCATTCCATGCATTGCATAATCAATTCCTAGTATCTTTGCGTCTTCATAATCAAATTCTTCTGCTTGGTTTTCACAGTCAGATTTTTCATATAATAGACTTGCATAATACTTTCCGGATGGTTCCATACTTATTGTTACGGATTTCAGGCAATATT
>OCHG01001006.1_pt1 | contig 20902 bp, 19 predicted proteins | sample 1538801 | NCBI WGS metagenome assembly OCHG01 (sample SAMN04571727, study PRJEB22368) | human gut metagenome | biome: human gut; material: stool | host: Homo sapiens | place: Luxembourg | collected 2012-09-20 | reverse complement strand
GTCGGCCCCCGCGACATCGAGAACGGCCAGTGCGTGCTGGTCCGCCGCGACACCCGCGAGAAGCAGTTTGTGAAGTTTGAGGAGCTGGCCACGGCCATTCCCGCTGCCATGGAGGCCCTGGCAAAGGACCTGTATGACCGCGCCCTGCAGAACCGCGAGAACCGCACCTACAGCGCCACCACGATGGACGAGGTCAAGCAGCTTGCCAAGGAGCACACCGGCTTTATCAAGACGATGTGGTGCGGCGACCTCGCCTGTGAGGAGGCCATGAAGGCCGACGCTGGCCTGTCCAGCCGCTGCATGCCCTTTGCCCAGGAGCACCTGAGCGACGTCTGCCCGGTCTGCGGCAAGCCCGCCCAGAAGATGGTCGTCTGGGGCGTAGCGTACTAAGAAAAAAGCGGTGCCCCGGCACCGCTTTTTTGTTTACAACCGTAGGGGCGGATTCCCTATCCGCCCCTACGATACAATGATGAAAATTTTAGTTGCAACTTTATTAGTCTACGCCCTCGGCCTGCTGTTTACAGCGGTGGGCAGTCGGCTGGCGGGGCGGTGCACTACCTGGTGCTGCGCCTTGCTTGGGCTGCCCATGTGGGTCGTGGGCGGCACAGTGGCACCGTTCTGCCTGGCGCTGCCGCAGCTGATGCTGGCATTTCTGGCGGCGGGCATGTCGGTCACGGCGCTGGCCATCGGCACCGCACTGGCGGGCGCTGTCACGAATCTGGGGCTGGCGCTCTCCGTCTGCCTGCTGCGCAAGAGGCACTGCGCCGTGGCGGACCGGGACGAGTTCTGCCGTAAATGCCTGCTGCTGCTGGCGGCCTGCGGCGTGCTGGCCGTGTTTGTGCGGGACGGCGAATTGAGCTACACCGGCACCGGACTGCTGATGCTGCTGTTCGTGCTCTTTGTCATGATGAGCATTGTGTTCCAGCACAAATTCACCTACGGTGATACGATCAAGGCGGTCTCCACGTCCGAAAAGCATCCCAGCCCGCAGCTGGCCGCGCAGGAATACGGCTACACCGCCCACACGATGGCCTTCCCGGTCATGAGCGTCCGGAACGCACTGACAAATCTGGCGGGCGTCGTGGGCGGGCTGGCCCTGCTGGCGGGCGGTGCACAGGCGCTGCTCTACAGTGCCACGACGCTGGCAAACCTCACAGGCACGATCCAGGCCCTCTGGGCGGCGACGCTCATCAGCTTCGGGTTCTGTATCCCTCTGCTGGTCGAGGCGCTGAATCACCCGCTGGGCTCGGTCTGGAAGTGGTTCTCGGTTCGCTGCCGCTACTACCCGCCGGATTCGCTGCCCATCCAGCTTTTGAACAGCGCGATCCTGAACCTGACGCTGGCGCTGCCGATTTCCAGCCTGATGTACCGCCACAAGCTGCCCGTCGGCGCGCAGTTCCGCAGCTATGAAGTCCCCGTCTGCGCCGCCATGGCGCTGGTGCTGTTGCTCCCGCCGCTGTGCAGGCACAAGCTGAAGCGCAGGCAGGGGTGGGTGTGTTTGGCGCTGTATTTTGCGTATCTGGCCGCCGCGTTGTTGCTGCCAAGAGCCGGGGCGTAAAGGATGTATACTTCTGCTGTCGAAAACTTGTGCGGAGGGTTCTTGACCGCTCCGTGCCCGCTTACCATTGCGACACGCAATAAAAATCCAGCAACACGGTAGGGGCCGCACATGTGCGGCCCGCAGCCTTCCGGCAGAACCCGTCCGCCGTACATGCCGCGGGCCGGGCATGCCCGGCCCCTGCAACGCAGCAGCGGCCCACGCTTCGTATCTCCCGAAGTGTGGGCCGCTGTTTTATTTGCTTATCTCCGCGCAAGCCTCTTTAATGATCTCCCGCTCGACGAAATGCAGCTTTTTGCCGTTGATCAGCTGGTAATCCTCATGCCCCTTGCCCGCGAACAGCACAATGTCGCCGGGCTCGGCCATTTTCACCGCGGCATAAATCGCCTCACGGCGGTCCGTGATGCAGGTGTAGGGTGCGCCGGGGGCCATGTGGCCCGCAATGTCGCGGATGACGTCCTCGGGCGGCTCGTTGTCGGGATTGTCACTCGTGATGATCGTATAGTCAGCGTAGGCGCTCGATGCGTCGGCCAGTTCCTTGCGGCGCACCTGCGTGCGGCCACCCACCGACCCAAATACACAAAGTAAACGGTGCGGATTGTACGCCCGCAGCGTTTTCAGCGCACTGGTCAGGGCCAGCCCGTTGTGGCTGTAGTCCACAATGAAGGTGCGCCCGGGCAGACCCTCGACGACTTCAAAGCGGCCCTGCACGGGGGTGTGGGCCAGCGTGGCGGCGGCTTGGGCAGGCGTCACGCCGAACGCGCCGCACAGTGCGACGGCGCACAGCGCATCGGACGCGCTGAACGCGCCGGGGGACATGACCTCGATGTGGGTCGTTTCGCCCGCGTGTACGCAGTCAAAGTCAACGCCGAGGGCGGTCTGGCTGCGGTACTGTGCCAGATCCTGCCCGTGATAGTCGGCGGCATTCTGGATGCCAAAGCTGATCTGTTCGCCTTTAAAGCCCTCGCGCATGAAATCACTGTAGGGATCATCCGCGTTGTAAATCATCATGCGGGCGTTGTATTCTGCAAACAGGCGGCGCTTGGCGCACTTGTAGTCCTCAAAATCGGGGTGCTCGCCGGGGCCGATGTGATCCTCCGACAGGTTCGTGAAGGCCACGACCTCAAACGGCACGCCGTCCACGCGGTGGTGGCGCAGCGCCTGGCTGCTGACCTCCAGTACGCAGTGGCGCACGCCCGCATCCAGCATCTTGCGGAACAGCCGGTGCAGCTCGAGACTCTCGGGCGTTGTATTGGCAGTGGCCTCATGCACGCCCGCAATGTCGACACCGTTGGAGCCGATGTAGGCGCAGGGCAGACCGGCCTCGGTCATGATGGCCGCGGTCAGCAGGGCGGTGGTCGTCTTACCCTTTGTGCCCGTAATGCCGATGAGGTGCAGCTCGTCGGCGGGGTTGCCGTAGAAATCCGCACCGATGACGGCCAGCGCCGCGCGGGTGTCGTCGGTGACGATCTGCACGGCGTCCGCGGGCAGGTCGACCCTATGCTCCACCAAAAACGCACGACAGCCGTTTTGGTAGGCGCTTTCGGCGTAGGTATGCCCATCCAGCCACGCACCGACAAGGCAGACGAACAGCGAACCGGCGCAAGCCTTGCGGGAGTCGTAGGTGATGGCGGTGATGTCCGTTTCGGAGGCACCCGTGTGGGAGATATGTTGGACAAGGTCGTTTAGCTTCATGATAACGTCCTTTTTAAATAAGAAAGAATAAATAATAAATAATAAAGAATGTGGAGTTTTCTCCCTTTGGTCGAAAACGAAATCCGTAGGGGCGCATTCTATATGCGCCCGCGGAAGTTTGCCTTGCCGCAAGCGGGCACGGGCGGATATGGAATCCGCCCCTACGGTTTTTGAGCGGAGCGCCAGCGACGCGATTCACCACATTTATTATTTCTTATTTTTTATTTACTATTTGTGTACCGGGTAATACGTCTTAAACTTCTTGAACTGCCTTCTCAGCTGCTCCAGCACGCAGGCATAGCGCACGGGGTTCCACAGCAGGTCGGGCTTGTACAGCAGACTGCACGCCTCCTTGCCCTGCGCTTTCAGCGCCTTGGCGCGGGCGACGAGGTCTTTGTCCTCGGTGTAGGTGAAGGCCACCTGCGCGGGGACGTGGTGCCAGAACACCTCGTTCTTGTTCAGCACGCAGTCGGTGCCGCCGTCGTTCCACTTTTCCACAACCAGCCTGGCAATGTTCATGCCGGTGGCGGTCACATAGTAGTTGCTGCGGCCCTGGCGCAGGTTGATCTCAAACACGCGGTAGTCGCCGGGGGTGCCGCTGTACTTGATGTCAAAGTTGGAAAAACCGGTGTAGCGGCAGGCCTCCAGCATCTTGCGGATGTTCTCCACCAGCGGCAGGGAGGTCGTGTCCTCACTGACGATGGCGGCATGGTTGCCCAGGCCGTGGGGGGTGTGCTCCTCGACCATCGTATGGCCAAGGCACATGGCACGGACCTTACCGTTCTCGTCGGAGAACGCCGTCAGCACGCGCATGTGGTCGTCGCCGCCCGGCACCATCTTCTGCAGGACCATGCGGTCCGGGTAGCCGCTGGCATAAATCGTTTTGACGATCTCGGCGGCCTCGGCGGGGGTGGCGGCGGTGTAGACCTTCTTCATCGTGTCAAACGGATGCTTCCAGTAATCAACGCTGGACGACGGCTTGACGATGATGGGGTAGGCAAAGCCCAATTTATCCTCGGTCAGCTCGGCGGCATCGACAGGTGCGGTCAGGATTTTCGAGTCGGGGTAGGGGATGCCGAACTTTTCGCAGACCTCGTAGAACTCGGCCTTTTTCTGGATGGAGCCGTACAGGTCGGCGGCAGGGCCGGGGGCGATATACTCTGTCAGCTCGGCCTTGCGGCGGATGATCATCGCGGCGTAATCGTCGGTGCAGCCGAACAGATAGAGCTGCTTGCCCTTATGCTGTGCCGCAAACTCGTGCAGAATACGCAGCATCGTGTCCTCGTTGTCCATATCGGGCACGGTGGTAAAGTGGATGATTTTGGAATACTTGGTCGGAGCCATCGGGTAGCGGCCATAGGCGTAGCTCTCGACGCCGTAAGCCTCATGGAACGCCCGGGCAAAGTTGTAGCAGTTCAGGTCTGCACCAAGGAATACAGGGATAATGTCGGACATGGGAAAGTACATCTCCAATTTTCAATAGGATTTTGTTCAAATAATAAAGAATAAATAAGAAATAATAAATATTGTGGAGTTTTCTCCCGCTGGTCGAAAACGAAATTTGTAGGGGCGGATTCTATATCCGCCCGTACCCGTTTGCGGCGGCGCATACTTTCGCGGGCGCATATGGAATGCGCCCCTACGGGATTCTTTTGAGCGGAGCGCAGCGACGCGGTCCACCGCATTTATTATTTATTATTTCTTATTTTTTATTTGGAAAGCATCGCTTTCCCGCTCACGCATCAAACTTCTCAAAGAACTGCTCATGCCAGGTCAGGAAGGTGTAGGCAGTCCAGATCTTGCGGCGCTCGTGCTTGGGGTCGGCCAGCATGGCGACGAGCTTGTCCTGGTCGAAGTACTCCGCCGCCACATCGCTCATGAAGCTCTTGCGCACCTTGGCGGAAAACGCCGGGTCCTCGAGCCACTTGGCAATCGGCACGGGGAAGCCCTTCTTCGTGCGGTTGGCCCAGGCGTCGGGCAGGGTCTTGTTGGCGGCGGTGCGCAGCACGGCCTTCGTGTCGCCGCGCAGCTTATAGCTGTCGGGGTAGGTCTGGGCCTCGCGCAGGACCTCGCGGTCCAGATAGGGCACGCGCAGCTCAAGGCTGTGTGCCATGCTCATCTTGTCGGCCTTCAGCAGAATGTCCCCGGGCAGCCACAGGTTCAGGTCAAGATACTGCTTCTTTTCCAGCTCGCTCAAGTCCTTGACGCGGTCATAGATCGGCGCGGCGACCTCGCGGGCCGTGGGGCCGACGCGGTACTTAGGCTTCAGAATGTCGTAGGCATCCTTCTCCTCAAAGACGTGCGCCTGGCCGATGAACCAGTCCTCGGGGCGGCCGCTGCCCTTGATGATGAAGTCGTGTCCCTTGAAGTAGGGCAGGTGCTGACTGGCATCGCTGGCCAGATGGCGCAGCGGCGCGGGGATGTGCTTGTACTTCTGCATCAGCGGGGTGTCGGCGTACCACTCGTAACCGGCGTAGATCTCGTCCGCGCCCTCGCCGGACAGCACCACCGTGACATGCTGGCGCGCCAGCTGGCACAGGAAGTAGAGCGGCACGCTGGACGGGTTGGACTGTGGCTCGTCCATGTGGTACTGGATGTCGGCGAAGGCGTCGAGGCACTGCTCTTTCGTCAGCATCTCGCGGTAGTTCTTGATGCCGAGCTTCTGGCTCAGCTCGCCCGCCTCGGTGGTCTCGTCAAATTTATGCGTGCCGTCGGGGCTTGCAAAGCCGACGGAGAAGGTCTCGTCGGGCATCAGGCAGGCCGTGATATAGCTGGAATCGACACCGCCGGACAGGAACGCGCCCAGCTTGACGTCGCTGATGCGGTGGGCGGCCACGCTCTCCCGCACGCGGGCATCTATTTCATCGGCGGCGGCCTCGTAGGAGAGCGTCGTGGGGTGGCGGAAATCGACATCCCAGTAGCGCTCGATCTGCATCTTGCCGTCCCTGTAGGTAAACCAGTGGGCCGGGGGCAGCTTGTAGGTTCCCTTGAAGAACGTCTCGTTCATGGCGCTGTACTGGAAGGTCAGGTAGGGGCGCAGGGCCTCGGCGTTGACCTCGCGGCGGAAGCCGGGGTGCTCAAGCAGGCTCTTGATCTCGGAGCCGAACAGCAGCTCGCCCGCGTCGGTCTGGGTATAATAGAACGGCTTGATGCCGAAAATATCGCGCGCGCCGTACATTTCGTTCGTTTTCGTGTCCCATACGACGAAGGCAAACATGCCGCGCAGCTTGGCGGCCAGCGCTGTGCCGTACTCCTCATAGCCGTGGATGATGACCTCGGTGTCGCAGTGGGTCTTGAAGATGTGCCCCTTGGCCTGCAGCTCGGTGCGCAGGTCCATGAAGTTGTAAATTTCACCGTTGAACACGCAGACGACAGTGCCATCCTCATTGTACATGGGCTGCTTGCCTGCGGCCAGGTCGATGATGCTCAAACGGCGGAAGCCCAGCGCAATGGCCGTGCGCGGGTCGTCGCCGCTGATATGGTAGCCTTCCATATCGGGGCCGCGGTGGATAATGCGGTCCGCCATTCTGTGCAGGATGGCCTCGCGCTGTTCACGCAGACCGGTAAAGCCAACAAAACCACACATGGTACATTCCCTTTCTCTCTATAGGCGCAATCATAGGATTTTAACTTATATATTTGTATATTGTACCACAGATGAGGGAAAAAGAAAAGTAGACGGGGAAAATATGTGAAGAAAAGTGAAGCGCAAAATGGCTTCCCCCGAAGGGGAAGGCCTGACAAACAAAAGCGGCAGGATGCCGAAACATCCTGCCACAGAAATATAACGTTACGCTTCCTCTTCCGTCGTCACCTTATCGGTTTTTCCCTCGCCGTCCAGCGCTTCCTCCAGCGTGTGCCAGGCCAGCACGGCGCACTTAACGCGGGCAGGGACGTGGGCAATGCCCTGCAAAGCGGCTACGTCCTCCAGGTCGTCCAGTTCCTCGGGCGTGATCTTGCCCTTGATCATCTGGAAGTACAGGCTGATGAGGCGGTGCGCGTCCTCGACGGTGCGGCCCTTCACAAGGTCGATCATCAGCGAAGCCGACGCCTGCGAGATGGCGCAGCCGCTGCCGATAAACCCGGCGTCCTCGATTTTGCCGTCCTTCACGCGGAGCTGCAGCGTGATGTCGTCACCGCAGCTGGGGTTGACACCCTCCAGGCTGTGGGTCGCCCCCTCGACGGGGTGGCGGTTCTCTTTGCTGCGGCTGTTCTCGGTAATGATCTGGGTATACAGTTCGTTCAGGTTCACAGGCCCATCACCTTTCTGACATTTTCAAGATTTTCCAGCAGGGCGTCCACGTCCTCGGGTGTGTTGTAGATCGCCACGCTGGCGCGGCAGCAGCTGCCGATGCCCAGGAACTCCATCAGGGGCTGGGCGCAGTGATGCCCGGCGCGCACGGCCACGCCGCCCGCGTCCAGAATCGTCGCTACATCGTGGGGATGTACGTCGTTGACATTGAAGCTGACAACGCCGTAGCGGCCCTCGGCCACAGGTTCACCGTAGACGGTCAGCCACGGCATGGCGCGCATACCGGCCAGCATACGGTCCAGCAGCGCATGCTCATGGGTCTCCATGGCCTCCCAGCCGATGCCCTTCATATAGTCGATGGCGGCGGCAAAGCCGACCTCGCCGCCGACGTTGCGGGTGCCGGCCTCAAACTTGCGGGGGCCGTCGGCCCAGGTCGCGCCGCTTTCATGCACAGCGCCGATCATATCGCCGCCGCTCATGAACGGAGGCATCTTTTCCAGCAGTCCGGCGCGTGCGTACAGCGCACCGACGCCCATGGGGGCGTACAGCTTGTGGGCAGAGCAGGCCGCAAAATCCACGTCCAGCTTCTTGACGTCCACGGGGGTGTGGGGCGCGCTCTGGGCGCAGTCCAGCACGACGACAGCGCCCACGGCGTGGGCACGCTTCACAATTTCTTCCACAGGCGCGCGCAGACCGAGCACGTTCGAGACCATCGCCACGGCGACGATCTTCGTCTTGGGGGTGATTTTTTTGTCCAGTTCCTCGGTGGTCAGACGGCCGTTCTCGCCGGGATACATATAAACCAGCTTCGCGCCGGTGGCCTTGGCCACGCGCTGCCACGGCACCATGTTGGAGTGATGCTCGGCCACGGAGATGACGATTTCATCGCCCTCATGCAGAAAATTCATGCCGTAGCTGTAGGCAACGAGGTTCAGGCTCTCCGTCGTGTTCTGGGTGAACACGATCTCGTCGTCCTCTGCGTTAAAGAACTGCGCTACGGTGTGACGGGCTCCCTCGTGGGCGTCGGTGGCGCGCATGGCCAGCTCGTAAACGCCGCGGTGGGGGTTCGCGTTCTCTTTCGTATAGTAATCGACCACCGCGTTCAGGACCTGCATGGGGTGTTGGGTCGTGGCGGCGCTGTCCAGATAGACAAGGCGATTGCCGTTTTCGTCGGCAGCCAGAATCGGAAAATCAGCCGTCCAGTTCATCATTCAGCCTCCGTGCAACATTTTCACGTACTTCATCCTGCAAAGAACCCAACGGGATCTTATCAATGGCCGGGGCAAAGCGGGCGTCCACCATCAGGCGGCGGGCCTGTGCTTCGCTCAGGCCGCGGGAGCGCAGATAGTAGAGCTTGTTCTCGTCGAGACGGCCTACGCTGGCGGCGTGCTGGCCCTCGACCTCCTCCTCACCGCAGAGGATGAGGGGGGCGGTACGGTTGCGGGCGCTGGGGCTGAACAGCAGCACGTCCTCGCTCTCATGGCCAACGCCGCGCTTGGCACCACGCTGGAAATCGACAGTGCCGCGCAGAATTTTATCGGCACTGCCGGTCAGCACACCGGCGGTGTGCATCTCGCACAGGGTATCCCTGCCGGTGTGGACGGACACGTCGTTGAAGTCCAGCACGTCATTGCTGTGGCCGAAGTAGACGGCATCGAGATCGTACTCGCACTTGTTGTGGTTCAGCAGCGTGCGGGCACCGCAGGCGACGACGGAGCCGCCCAGCTCAATGCGGACCTGCTCCACGCGGGCGGAGGTGCCCTGCTCAATGGCAACGGCGTTCCAGCGGCGGGCACGGTTGCCCAGCAGCTGCACCTGCACCAAAACTACATGCGCACCCTCGGCGGCGCGGATGCGGGTCAGGTTGGCGGAGACGCCGCCCTCGGCATCGCCGCGCACGACCTGCACGACGGTCAGGCTGCTGCCCGCCGCGGCGTCGATGGTCAGATAGGTCAGCGCGTGGGGGTGGTCGGCGTCGAGCGCCGTCTCAAACACGACGGGCGCGTCGGCGGTGCCGGTCACGGCCAGATGGTTGACAAGGTTGGCGTTTGCGGCCAGCCAGGCGTCGGTCTCGGCACCCATGCCGCTGGCGGCAAAGCTGCCGAAGTCAGCCGCGGCGGGGGCCGTCACACCGGCGGGCAGGGCAGGGGACAGCGCCTCGGCCTTAGCCCAGCCCGCGGCGGGCACGGCAGGCAGTGCTGCCGACGCCGGGGCATAATTCACGCCCAGCGGATTCCAGGTGGAAACCGGGAGGCGGTTCATGGTTGTAGTCATAGCAATATCACCTAAATATTATCTATTGCAAATAATAAATAAAAAATAATAAATAATAAATGTGGTGGAGCGCGGTGCTGGCGCACCGCTCGAAATTCCTCTGCCGCCGTAGGGGCGCCCGCCCTGCCGTTGGCAAGGTGCCGCGGGCGGATATGGAATCCGCCCCTACGGTTTTGTTTTCGACCATAGGGAGAAAACTCCACATTCTTTATTATTTCTTATTTATTATTTTTTATTTCTGACGCATTGCGTCAGCCAATGCTTCCCTTCATCTCCAGATGAATCAGGTTGTTCATCTCCACCGCATATTCCAGCGGCAGCTCCTTGGCGATGGGCTCGGCAAAGCCGCCGACGATCAGGGCGCGGGCGTCCTCCTCGGTCATGCCGCGGCTCATCAGGTAGAAGATGGCCTCCTCGCTGATGCGCCCGATCTTGGCCTCGTGGCCGACGTCCACGGCATCACAGCGGATGTCCATGGCCGGGATCGTGTCGGAGCGGCTGCGGTCATCCAGCATCAAGGATTCGCAGCTCACGCTGGACTTGCTGCCCTTGGCGTTCGGCAGCACAACGACGGACGAGCGGAAGTTCGACACGCCGCCGTCGCGGGCAATGCTCTTGGTGGAAATATGGCTCGTCGTGTTCGGCGCGGCGTGCACGACCTTGGCACCGGTGTCCAGATCCTGCCCGGCACCGGCAAACGTGATGCCGGTGAACTCCATGCGGGCACCCTCGCCCTGCAGGACGCTCATCGGGTACAGGCAGCCCGTGTGGGAGCCGAACGAGCCGGAGACCCACTCGATCGTGCCGCCCTTTTCGACCCGCGCACGCTTGGTGTTCAGGTTGTACATATTCTTGGACCAGTTTTCAATCGTGGAGTAGCGCACGCGCGCACCCTCACCGACGAAAATCTCGACGCAGCCTGCGTGCAGGTTGGCGACGTTGTACTTCGGGGCCGAGCAGCCCTCGATAAAGTGCAGGTATGCGCCCTTGTCCACGATAATCAGGGTGTGCTCGAACTGGCCCGCGCCGGGGGCGTTCAGGCGGAAGTAGGACTGCAGGGGAATGTCCACATGCACGCCCGCCGGGACGTAGACGAAGGAACCGCCGCTCCACACAGCGCCGTGCAGCGCCGCAAACTTGTGGTCCGTGGGGGGCACGCACTTCATGAAGTGCTCCTTCACCATGTCGGCGTAGGGGCCGGTCAGGGCGCTCTCCATATCGGTGTAGACGACGCCCTGCGCTGCGACCTCCTCCTTGACGTTGTGGTAAACGACCTCGGAGTCGTACTGTGCGCCGACGCCCGCCAGGCTCGAGCGCTCGGCCTGCGGAATGCCCAGACGTTCAAACGTGTTCTTGATGTCATCGGGCACTTCGCTCCACTTGCCGCGCATCTCGGTGTTGGGGCGCACGTATGTGACGATATTGCGCATGTCCAGCCCCTCCAGGGACGGGCCCCAGTTGGGAATGGACGCCTTGTTGTAAATGTCCAGCGCCTTCAGGCGGAATTCACGCATCCAGTCGGGATCGTGCTTTTCTTTAGAGATCTGCTCCACGATCTCTGCCGTCAGGCCGGAGTTGACCTCAAACGCCGCGTTGACCTTGTCCTTGATGTCGTAGACACTGCGGTCAATCTCGGCGACCTCGGTCTTTTCAGTCTCGAAGGCTCTCATTTGGCTTCGTCCTCCTTCAGCGCGGTGAAGCCTTCCTCAATGATCTCATTGACGAGGCTGCCGTCGCCGGTGCGGACAATGCGGGCGTCGTCCAGCACATGGACGTAATCGACCTGCAGACCCTCCAGGATCTTGGCGTTGTGGGTGATGATGATGAGGGCGTTGTCCGCGTTGTGGTACGCCTTGATGCCGCTGGCAACGGTCTTGACCGCGTCAACGTCGAGGCCGGAGTCGGTCTCATCCAGCAGGGCCAGTGCGGGCTTGAGCATGAGCAGCTGCAAAATCTCAGCCTTCTTCTTCTCACCGCCGGAGAAGCCGACGTTCAGATAGCGGTCCGCGTAGGACGGGTCCATGTTCAGGGCCTCCATCTGGGCGGCCATCTCGCGGCGGAACTTCATGACCTTGACGGGCTTGCCGGTCACAGCACCGGCAGCCGTGCGCAGAAAGCTCTCCAGCGTGATGCCGGGGATCTCCTCCGGCGTCTGGAAGGACAGGAACATACCCGCGCGGGCGCGCACGTCGGCGGTCTCGTGGGTGATGTCCTGCCCGCGGAAGATGATCTGACCGCGGGTGACGGTGTAGCGGGGATCGCCCATCAGGGCGCTCATCAGGGTGGACTTGCCGGCACCGTTGTGACCCATCAGTACGTGGGTCTCACCGGCGTTCACCGTCAGGTTCAATCCGTCGAGAAGGACCTTATTTTCCTCACCGACGACGACCTGTAAATCTTTGACTTCCAGCAGCGGGCTGCTCATGGAAAAAACACCTCCAAGTGGTATAACCGGGCTTTTGGGCACAAGTGTCCCCCGGATAGTTTTGCTCTACCGAACTATACTATACTATTTTTATAGGGATTGCAAGAGGGGAACGCAAGAAATTGACACAGAACGATGAAATCGGCCAATTTTCAGCCGATTCGGGGCAAAACAAAAAGGCTCGAAGCGAATGCTTCAAGCCTTGATGGCTGCCCCAGTCCGACTTGAACGGACGACACCCTGATTAACAGTCAGGTGCTCTAACCAACTGAGCTATGGGGCAATATTCAATTGCTGTCGCCGTCAGACGACTTTTATAGTATAGCAACCTCAAGCGCCATTGTCAAGTGGATTTGCGAAAAAAGTTGAAAAAGTTGAAAAAGGCCGCTCTGCCGCGGCGGGGCATTTCAGCGGAGAACTCCGATTTATCAAAACGACAGCCGCATCTGGTGCCACGCGACATTTCCATGGGTGGATTTGTCCGTCACACCCTCATCCTGAAACCCGAATTTTGCGTAGTAGGGGAGCAGCCGCTCCTTGCAGGTCAGCACAAGCCCCCTGCGGCCCTGCTGCCTGGCATCGGCAACGGCCCGGCGGAGCAGCTGCCCCGCATAGCCGTGCCTGCGGTACTCCGGCAGCGTGTTGACGCCGAAGATCATCTGCCACGCGCCCTGCTCGTTGTGCAGGGCGGCGTCCTCGTACATCACATCCGTCAGGTCCGGCTCGTCCGTGACAAAGCCGTCCACGAAGGCAAGCAGCTTATCCCCCTCATACAGCAGCCAGAAGTGATTGCCGTAATACTGCACTCTGTCGATAAATTCCTTCTCCGTCGCGGCCTCTGCGGGCGGAAAGCATGCCGTCTCCACAGCGGTCAGTGCGGCAATATCCTTCCGGGAAGCGTGCTTTATAACCATGCGTTGTTCCTCCTGGGGGCATAAGCTCTTACCCCTCTGCTATACCACAAAGGCATCGGCCCCCGGGCGTTTCAATACTTGAGAAAGAACCTGTTTACTTTTGCCCGTAATAAGCGTTGGGGCCGTGCTTTCTCATAAAATGCTTGTCCAGCACATGCTGCGGCGCGGGCAGGGCACCGGGGTCGATGGTCAGGGTCAGGATCGCCATGCGGGCGACCTCCTCGAGCACAACGGCGTGGTATACGGCCTGCGCGGCATCCTTGCCCCAGGTGAAGGGGCCGTGGCTGGCGCAGAGCACACCGGGCACATACAGCGGGTCGATGCCGCGGGCTTTGAACGTCTCGACGATGACCTTGCCGGTGTTCTTCTCGTAATCCTCGTCGATTTCCTCCGGCGTCAGCTCCCGCGTGCAGGGGACAGGGCCGTAAAAGTAATCGGCGTGGGTGGTGCCGAAGGCGGGCAGGTCGCGCCGCGCCTGGGCAAAGGCTACCGCGTGGGTCGAGTGGGTGTGTACGATGCCGCCCAGTGCCGAGAACGCCTTGTACAGTTCCAGATGCGTTTTCGTGTCGCTGCTGGGCTTCAGCTCACCCTCGATCTTGTTGCCGTTCAAATCCATGACAACGAGCATTTCCGGTGTAAGTTCGTCATATTCCACGCCGGACGGCTTGATGACAAACAACCCCTTTTCGCGGTCAATGCCCGAAACATTGCCCCAGGTGTAGGTCACAAGCCCGCGGCGGGGCAGCTGCATATTGGCCTCGTAGACCTGCTGCTTGAGTTCTTCCAGCATAGTGTACCCTTTCTGTGCCCGGCCCTGCCGGATTTTGGATGTTACCTTTATTATAGCAGGCACTGCGGCAACTTTCCAGACCTGTTTTGGAAAAAACAAAACAACCCCGCAGAAGCGATTGCTTCTGCGGGGTTGTTGCTAAATGGAGCGGCCGACGAGGCTCGAACTCGCTACCTCCACCTTGGCAAGGTGGCGCTCTACCAGATGAGCTACGGCCGCATAAAAAATCACCGAAGATGACTCGGTGATTTTTGTTGGCTGCCCCAGTCCGACTTGAACGGACGACACCCTGATTAACAGTCAGGTGCTCTAACCAACTGAGCTATGGGGCAATATCCCTGACGCCGTCAGGCGACGCTAATTATTATAGCGGCATGAAAACCGTTTGTCAATGCCTTTTGACAAAAAAAAATCGGAAAATTTGTCCGCAAAATCCCGGCGCGGATGCCTTGACAATTTGGCATGGGGCTGGTATACTAGCAAAGTACCTACATACGCCGGTGTGTTGGAATTGGCAGACGAGACGGACTCAAAATCCGTTGGTGGTGACACCGTATGGGTTCGACCCCCATCACCGGCATTCCTTATACCTAAGCCTTCTAGCGGCTTAGGTATTTTTTGTGTGGCAGACAAGATTTCGTCTTGTCTGCCATTTTGTCTGCCACTTTTGCCCCAAATGGCAGACAAAACGGATTCAATCTCCGCTGGGCTTGTCGGTTCTCTCAAGCGATTTTTTGCTTGGGAGATTTCTTTTTTTTGGGGAGTCCGTTGAGATTGATTTTGCTGGCAATCATGTTCGCGGCTTCCATCTTGCTGTCCACGTCGATGTGGGCGTAAATATTGGCTGTGGTGGAAAAGCTGGAATGCCCCAGCCACATTTGTACCTCTTTCATTGTGACCTTGTTCTTGATAAGCAAGCTGGCGCAGGAGTGGCGAAGATCGTGATAGCGAATCGGGCGGAAACCGTTCTTCAAGAGCATTTCGCGGAAAACCCGTGTTACATAGTCCGGGGTCACAAGATGCCCCATATCGTCCACGCAGATGTAGTCCTTATACTCTTTGCAATAGCTGCCGCCGCAAAGTTTCATTTGCTGGTGCTGGCATTTTTGGGCTTTCAGTAAAGCCTGTTCAACTGCGGGAATCAGAGGCAAACTGCGGAAACTGGCCTTGTTTTTCGTCCGACACTTGGAAACATCCACTACTTTGCCGTCCACATTGATGCGTTCAAAGGTACGCGAAATTGTGATGATTTTTCGATCAAAGTCGATGGCCGACCATTGCAGACCGATTGCCTCGCTGCGGCGCAATCCATAGAAAGCGGCAAGCATAACAGGAAGTTCCATCTTGGTATTCGCAAAAATGGGCAGGACCTCCATCAATTCATCCGCTGAATAATAGCTGGCAACATAGTTGTCCTTTTTGGGGCGTTCTACTTCGGCAGCGGGGTTATAGGGAATCAATTTGAGCTTTGCCGCGTCAGATAAAGCCTTGCGGATGTTGGCATGGTAATGAAGTACGGTGTTTCCGCTTACTCCGCGCTGGTTGATTTCATGTGTGTAGAACATTTCAATATCCAGCACTGTGATTTCGTTCAAACGTACTTTCCGTTTAGCAAAATACGGCCCAATCCACGATCTGACATTCTGGCAATAGCCGGAATAAGTAACTTCTTCCCAGCTTTTTCGTTTCCATTGCAGCCAAAATTCAAGGTAATCCGAGAACAGCATACCCGGCCAAGGTGAATTCCATCTTTCATCTTCCGTTTTGTTTTGGCTTTTTGGTTGACGCTCGTTTACACCACGCACGTCCTCTCCGGCATTGGCTTCGCGGATCATCGTCTGGAGCAGCGTCTTGGCCTTGGTTGCATTGCGGTCGGTGGACAACCCTGTACTCAGCGTTTTGCGGTTTCGCTTTCCTTTTTCATCTGTGGGCAGATTCAGAACGACATAATAGAATCCGTGTTTTTGCGTAAGATAGCCTGTTACTTTCGTTTTCATTGCGTTGCTCCTTTCCGGCTATCTAACGGTATAGATGGCATCTATATGATAGCGGATATATGCCTTTTACTCCACACTGTCGGTTGTCGCATTGACAGTATTGCAATCTTCGGGTGTTTCGTTCTGCAAAAAGCGAATTACGTTTACCTTGGGGATGCGGTAACTGCGCCCAATGCGAAACGCCTTGATTTTCCCTGCATTCAGCATACGATATGCCGTTTTCTTGCTCACGGGCCGCGAACCGCCCAGCATTTCGCAAAGCTGCGGCACGTCCACCACATCGGGATATTTGCGGAAAATTTCTCGTTTTCCAATCGGCTCTCCCATAGTCGTCAACTCCTCTCATAATAATTGCGGATTTAATTCCACAAGCATAGCGGCCACTTGTGGAAAACAAGTGACCGCCATAATCTGAAATCAAATTGTACGTCCTATTCGACACTACTTCCCGGACATACGAGGGCGAACCACCGACCCGGCTGCTGGAAACAGCTCCCGCTTCCTGTACCACATTGTTGGCAGTACCGCCGATTCCTTGAGGGTATCGCAACGGTGCGTATCATGATGATCGACCCTTTCATCGCATAGACAGTGTTCCACGCTGCCCCTCTGAGCGCCTGTGAGAGTGTTTATAGCGATAGGAATATCCTATCATAGCTAAACCGCTGCACGGGCCTTAGAGCGTGCTTGCCGTCGCTCCGTGGGTTGCGGCAAGGTCGATTTTATGTAGTCAATGGTCTGGCTGTTCTGTTTTCAAGGTTCTCTCAAGGGGAGAGGGGCTTTTCAGCACCCTCTATAACTTATATACTCTGCAAGAAGAAAAACCTTGAGGGAAAAATTGAAATTATTTTTTTGCGGCTTACATACGGAACTTGGAAACCGCAATCAGAAATTCAATGACTTGCACTTGAAACAGGTCCTCGTCAAAACGGCCATTTACAAAACTGTAACTGCGCAGCAGTGTGTAGTAGCGCTCGTACAGCTTTTCGATGGCGGGGTGATTGCCTTTCTTCGCCTGTGCCAGCAGTTCTCTATATGCGCCCATCAGTGTTCCTCCATTTCCTTGCGGATTTTATTGATTGCGTTGTGCTTGTGTGTGCTTACGGTATCGGGTTTGATTTTCAGTTTGGCCGCCGTATCAGTAACCGAAAGTCGCTCAATGTACAGGCAAATCATGACCTCGCATTCTTTCGGGGAGAGCTTGTGCAGATAGGGTTTGATAGCTTCCCACATCAGTTTGGCTTCTACGGTGGATTCCAAGGATTCCTCTCGGATAGAATCGACTTGTTCAATGGTTTCGGCAATGTCCTCATAGGAACATTCTGCGGCTTGGATTTTGTTCAGATGGCGGATATAGGTCAATCTGCGGTTCTTCAGCACCTTGGCCAGATATGCGGTAAACTGCGCGGCCAGTGCGGCGTCCTCGCCGTAAATCCAATATTTATTGGCATTGTTTTTCTTTGCCATAGTAACCTCCAAAATTTTGAGTTTCACTTAAGTGATACTCAAAATCGGAGGTGCGCGAGCATCGTAAATATCGCGTTTCAACGCGCATATTTGAAAAGGCAAGCACAAAAAAGGCCCGACAGCCAATTCGGCTGTCGGGCCTGAAACGTAATGTAATTGTGCTTACATCGTATTTCGTTGCGTAGGGGTGGCCCAGTGCAAGGGGCTATTTTTTCTACACCATTGTTGCAAAACGCACAGCTTGTGCCGCACATTTTCACCAAGGCATCCAGAATCCCGGTGTTCAATGTATTACCCTCGACGCAGAGTAAAAAACGCCCGCGCTTGTCAGGCGCGGGCGTTATAAAAAGGAGAAAACGCGATTTAGCATTTCGCAAAACGCAAAATCAAAAAGGGCATAATAAGTCTATTAGCAGTATTTCTCAATTACCTTCTGCATAGCATCCCAGTTTTCTTCCATATCTGCAGTCAGCTTAAACTGCGTCCGGGCGCGGTTGAGGTTCTGCTGTTCGTAGTTGATGTGGAAATAGTGGTCGCCCTCCAGATAATCGGCAAGAAAGCGCATACCACACTCCATCGTCATCAGCTTGGCACCCCAAGACAGGGTCTGCTTTTCCAATGTAGTAAATGCTTCTCCTGCGGCTTGCAAGAAGCCTTTCGTGTAAATTTCAAACAGTTCTATGCTGAAATTCACTTTCGAGAGGTCTGGCTCATCCTCGGCGCAGTGGTTGGCACCGAAGCGAATGGAATCACCGAAATCGTTGGCGGCAAGGCCCGGCATGACGGTATCGAGATCGATAACGCAAAGGCCCTCGCCGGTCGTTTTATCGAACAGGATGTTGTTCAGCTTGGTATCATTGTGGGTGACGCGCAGCGGCAGCTTGCCAGCCGCCAGCAGGTCCACCATGACATGGTAATCTGCTTCGCGAGCGCGAACAAATTCAATTTCTCGCTGTACCTGTGCAGCACGGCCCATGCGGTCCTCAGCCACGGCACGCTGGAAATCGGCGAAGCGCTTGGGCGTGTCGTGGAAGTGCGGGATCGTCTCATGCAAGGTATTTGCCGGGTAGTCGGCAAGCTGGTGTTGAAAATCACCAAAAGCAACGGCGCTTTGGTAAAAATCCTCGGCGGATTGCACCTGCTGCAAGCAGACGGTGTTCTCTACAAAATCATAGATGCGCCAGCAACTGCCATCGGTGGCCTGGTAATAAGGCTTTCCAGCTTTGGTCAGCACAACATGGAGCGTTGCCCGCGCCGGGTCGGCCCCGCGTTGCTTGGCTTTTTCACGCAGGAAATCTGTTACGCCGCAGATGTTTTCCATCAAACCGGCCGGGTCTTTGAATGTATCGGTATTGATTTTTTGCAGGATGTAGCGTTTTGCACCCTGCTCGGAGGTTACCGTGATGGCATATGTTTGATTGATATGCCCTTCGCCATAGGGAACCGGCTCTGATACCGAGCCATTCCATTGCCAGGCGGCTAAAATTTCATTCATCATAAAATATCCTCTCAGGTTTCGTTTATGCCGCGATGCTGTACAACATGATACCGGCCACGGCAGCCCCCACCATGACCTTGATGGGACTGGGCTTCCACTTGCGCAAAATAAAGAAGCCCACAAGGAAAATAGCTACTGCAATCAAATCCATGCTGCCCAAATCCGCAGGGAAAGTGCGCTGCCCATACAGGGCCATGCACAACAGGGAGATACCAGCAGAGGCAATCATTGCGATCACAGCGGGGCGCAGCCCTGCCAAAACGCCTTGCACAATGCTCAAACCACGGAAGCGGTAATACACATAAGCCAAAGTCATCACAATGACACAGGATGGGAAGATACAGCCGATAGTGGCAATCAGCGCTCCCGGCAGCCCTGCCACCTGAATTCCCACAAAGGTTGCCGCGTTAAGGGCGATAGGGCCGGGAGTCATTTCAGCAATGGCCATAATGTCGGCAAACCCCGTCATTGTCAACCAAGGGTGAATATCCACGACTTGGTCTTGAATTAAAGGCATGGCTGCATACCCGCCGCCGATGCTGAACAGGCCAACTTGAAAGAAACTCCAGAACAGTTCCAGATAGATCATTCCTCGGCCTCCTTCTTTTGCAGATACAGCGTATCCAACGCACCAATCACACCGCAGACCAGAATAATCAGGATGATGTTCACGGAGAAAAAGCGAGTCGCCACGAAAGCCGCCAGCATCACAGCGATGGGCAGCAGGCGCTTCTTTTTCAGAATGGGCCATGCCATATTGATGACCACATCAAAGATAACCGCCGCCACACCGGCCAGCATACCGGCCATAGCCATGCTCACATACTTGTTGGAGCGAAATGCTTGGTAGAAAGCAGAAATGATGGAAATGATAATCAGTGGCGGCAGTGCTGCACCAACTACGGTAATCAATGCACCGGGGATTCCTGCCACGTGGTAACCCACCAGAATAGAGGCATTGATGGCGATAGAGCCGGGGCTGGACTGGGCTATGGCCGTCAGATCCAGCATTTCTTCCTCCTCAATCCAGTGCAGCTCTTTCACAAAGCGCTCCCGCATGAGAGGTATAATGACAAACCCGCCTCCGAATGTACACGCGCTGAGCTTAAAGGTAGAAAGGAACAACTGCCAATATTTATTTTTCTTGTCCAATAGAATCTGTCTCCTTTTCAGCGGTACATCTGCACCGCACGGGCCATTTCACGCATTCGGGGTTCAGCGTAGGCAAAAAACTTTTGCAGCGCCTTGCAATAATAACTGCGTTGGGCTTCGTCTGCTGTATTGCGGTCACGCTTGCAGCCGCCGCGACATAGGTTTACCCATCTGCATTGCTGACATTCTGCGGGGGCATTCCAGCCATCCTTTATAAAGGTGCGCATTTTCTCCCCCAAAAGCAACGATTGTAAAGAGTCATTTTGAATCGTTCCGAGTTTGTACTCGTCCAAACAGTAAAAATCGCACGGGTAAATAGCGCCACTGCCCTCCACAACCATGTAAGAACCGCACGCGCCGGTAGTGGAGCAAGTTCCCGTTGGTGCGCCCATGAGCAGTTGTATATAATCTTCAAACAGGCGAACACTGACATAGACACCTGTTTTCCAGTCACGATACCATGCGTCAAACAGGGCACACAAAAATTGCGCATATAGTTCCGGCGAAAGAGAGTAATTTTCGATTCCCCGCTGCTCGCCCAAGGGGTCTAAGCAAGGGATGAATTGGAGATAGCGCACACCCGTTGCTTTCATAGACTTATACACACGTTCCGCCTTTTTAGCCAGACGCTTGGTGACAACACATAAAAGATTGCACTCGATATGATACTGCTCCAGCAGTTTGATCGTCTGCATGACCCTCGTCCATGTTCCGTCGCCGGAAGCATCCGGGCGCAAAGCATCATGTACATCCGGCGTACCGTCTAAGCTGATACCAACAAGGAAGTTTTCTTCGCGAAAAAATCTCGCCCATTCTTCGGCAACGGCAAGGCCGTTTGTCTGGATGGCGTACTGCACCGTTACACGCTTTTGGTTGTACT
>OCHG01000980.1_pt1 | contig 21558 bp, 21 predicted proteins | sample 1538801 | NCBI WGS metagenome assembly OCHG01 (sample SAMN04571727, study PRJEB22368) | human gut metagenome | biome: human gut; material: stool | host: Homo sapiens | place: Luxembourg | collected 2012-09-20 | reverse complement strand
TTATAATTCACTAGCAGCTGCAATGGAAATTATGGGTTTTTTACAGGAACAAGGATTGGAAGGAGAGATTCTTCATGGTTCTTATGAAGAAATATCCAAAAGATTACATATATTATTGCGGACAGCAAATGCGAAAAAGAAATTAAATGGAATGAGACTGGGATGTTTTGGAGAACCAGGTGGTCTGATTGCAAGTAATGTGGAGTTTCAAATGTTTCAGTCTGCAACTGGTGCAATTATGGAAATGTATGATTTAAATGAATTGATTGATGAATACAGGGATGGTGGATATATAGAGAATAAATATACACAACAGTTATTGGAAAAAGGTTATAATTTAGAAGAAACAGAAAAAGCATTAAATGTGTATGGTGCTTTAAAAAGGTTAATAAAAAAATACGATTTGAATGCTGTGACGGTAAGATGCTTTGATTTATTAAAAGCAGTACATACAACGGGATGCCTGGCGCTTGCAATACTAAATGCTGAGGGAATTCCTGCTGCATGTGAAGGCGATCAAAAAAGTCTGATTAGTATGGTGATTTTAAATGCTTTGACAGGTGAGTCTGGGTTTATGGCCAATCCAAGCTGTATGGATCCTAAAAAGAAAGAAATCATCTTTGCGCATTGCACATTGCCAATCGATATGCCAGATGATTATAATCTTACCACTCATTTTGAATCTGGAGTTGGAGTAGCAGTAGCAGGAAATCTTGAATCGCAGGAAATGACAATTTTTAAATGTGATGAAACAATGAAAAGATACTATGCAGGAAGAGCTACTTTGCTAGAAACAATGCATAGGAAAGATTTGTGCAGAACACAGATGAAATTATATTTGGAAGATGGAACAGAATATTTTGCTAAATCCCCAATTAGTAATCATCACATTATATGCAAAGGTGACTGGAAAGAAGTTATTGACCAGTTTTTTGAACAAATGTAAATAAGAGCATGATTTGGCAGATTTGGCGCATACTATCTCTACGAAAAGGAGGGCATCAGTATGTATAAATATCTGCCAATTACAGATGTATACGCAAGAGAAATATTAGATTCCCGCGGGAATCCGACGATAGAAGTGGAAGTGCTGGCAGGAGATGAATTCTGCGGACGGGCAAGTGTACCGTCGGGCGCTTCCACAGGTCAGTTTGAAGCATTGGAATTACGTGACGGGGAAAAAAGATACGCCGGGCTTGGTGTGGAACGGGCGGTAGATCATGTGAATGCAAAGATTGCACCTGGTATTATCGGAATGAACGTATTTGACCAGGCAGCTTTAGATACATTTCTTATAGGTTTAGATGGTACAGGGGATAAATCAAACTTGGGAGCCAATGCTATGTTAGGCGTTTCTATGGCAACAGCAAGGGCGGCGGCGACTGCGATAGGACTTCCACTCTATTCCTATCTTGGCGGGGCAAATGCAAAGCGTATGCCGGTTCCGATGATGAATATTATGAACGGTGGCAGACATGCCGACAACACCATTGATATTCAGGAATTTATGATTATGCCGGTAGGAGCGAAAAACTTTAAAGAAGGACTTCGTATGTGTGCAGAAATATATCATTCTCTGAAAAAATTGTTGAAAAAAGAAGAATTATCCACCGCTGTTGGAGATGAAGGTGGATTTGCCCCGAATCTTCCGGATGCCCAGGCAGCACTTGCCTATATCGTGCGTGCAACGGAAGAAGCCGGATATAAGGCAGGTGAGGAAGTATCACTGGCACTTGATGTGGCGGCAACAGAACTTTATGATAGAAGCTTTAAGAAATATGTGTTCGAAGGGGAAAGTAAGACAAAAGATTACAAAGTCATTCGGTCATCAGAAGAGCTGATCGATTATTATGAAGGGTTAATTGAACAGTTTCCAATTGTATCGATTGAAGATCCACTGGACGAAGAAGACTGGGATGGATGGGAGCTTCTGACAACAAGATTGGGATTGCACACACAGCTTGTTGGAGATGATCTGTTTGTGACAAATACAAAGAGATTAAAAAAAGGAATCGAGAAAGAAGTTGCCAATGCAATTCTCATAAAAGTGAATCAGATTGGAACACTGACAGAGGCACTGGATACGGTAGAGATGGCGCAGAAAGCCGGTTACAGAACGATTGTATCACACCGTTCCGGGGAAACAGTAGATACCTTGATAGCAGATCTTGCAGTAGCAGTAGGGGCAGGTCAGATCAAGACCGGAGCGCCATGTAGAAGCGAACGGGTAGAGAAATACAACCAGCTTCTACGGATAGAAGAACGGCTTGGAGATGTGGCAGAATATCAGAATCCATTCAAATAAAGTGCTTGCGAAATCAACCTTACTGTGCTAAACTAAATATGGTTTATCTACAGGAGGTGTGTGTAATGGATATTTTAAAAATTGTTCTTATGATTTTATTTGCAATAGATTGTATCGCATTGACAGCCATTGTACTGATGCAGGAAGGTAAGTCTGCAGGACTTGGAGCTATCAGCGGAATTGCTGATACTTATTGGGGTCAGAACAAAGGTCGTTCAATGGAAGGAGCACTTGTAAAGTCTACAAAGTTCCTTGCGATTCTGTTTGTTGTACTGGCAGCAGTGTTGAATTTGAAAGTATTTGCTTAAGAGAAGAGGAAAAGCACTCCTGTATAGGAGTGCTTTTTTTGACAGTGGAGGAGCGATGAGCAATAAGACATTTGAGAAAAGAAAGAAAATTATATATGATTTTATCTGTGATGATATGTATGTGCCAATGAAGTTCAAAGAGATGGCTATGGTCCTGCAGGTGAATAAGGAGCAGCGGGATGAGCTTCGTCAGGTGCTGGAATCATTGGAAGAGGAAGGTAAGATCTGTCTCAGTAAGCGTGGAAAGTACTGTAAAGGTGAGGCGAAGCGTCTTCAGGGAACTTACCGTGCGAATCAGAGAGGGTTTGGTTTTGTTATCATTCCTGAGGAGGATCAGGATATTTTTATCGGGGAGGACGATGCCGGCGGAGCGCTGGACGGTGACATAGTAGAAGTGATTATTACGAAGGCTTCTGATCGTGATGGAAAGCGCCGGGAAGGTAAGATTGTAAAGATTGTGGAGCGTGGTCTTACAACAGTTGTCGGTCTTTATCAGAAGAAGGGCAACAAGAGTTATGGCTTTGTCATTCCGGATAACCAGAGAATTCTTCAGGACATTTTTATTCCAGAGGGTAAGTCAAAAGAAGCTGTAGACGGGCATAAAGTTGTAGTTGAACTGACTTCTTACGGTGAGAAAGGCAGAAGTCCGGAAGGAAGGATTGTAGAGATTATTGGTCATGTCAATGATCCGGGAACAGATATTATGTCTATTGTAAAAGGATATGATCTTCCGGTAGAATTCCCGGAGAAGGTGCTGAATCAGGCAGAGCGTGTATCAAAGCCGGTCAGTGAGGCAGACATGCAGGGAAGAAAAGACATCCGTGACTGGCAGATGGTCACCATTGATGGCGAGGATGCGAAAGATCTTGATGATGCCGTGTCTGTTGTGAAAGATGGTGAAAATTATATTCTTGGTGTGCATATTGCTGATGTTACGAACTATGTACAAGAGAATAGTGCGCTGGATCGGGAAGCGCTGAAGCGTGGAACAAGTGTATATCTGGCAGACCGTGTTATTCCGATGCTGCCACATACATTGTCTAACGGAATCTGTTCGTTAAATGCCGGAGAAGACCGTCTGGCGCTTAGCTGTATTATGACAGTAGACCCGAAAGGAATGGTCATTGACCATGAGATTGCAGAGACGGTTATCCATGTGGACCGTCGTATGAGTTATACAAGTGTGGCAAAGATTCTTGAAGACGAGGATCTGGCAGAAATGCAGGAATACGAGGAACTGGTGCCGATGTTCCAGCGTATGCTGGAACTGTCAAAGATTCTGAGAGCCCGAAGAAAACAGAGAGGTTCCATTGATTTCGATTTTCCGGAAACGAAAATGATTCTTGATGAGAATGGTCATCCAATCGATATCAAACCTTATGACCGAAATGTTGCGACAAAGATTATTGAGGACTTTATGCTTCTGGCAAATGAGACTGTTGCAGAAGATTATTATTGGCAGGAGATACCTTTTGTATACAGAGTACATGAGGCTCCAGATGATGAAAAGATCCGGGCGCTGGCAACATTTATTAATAATTTTGGATTCTCTATGCATATCGGAGCCAATGAAGTGCGTCCGAAAGAGATTCAGAAATTACTTGGAAAAGTAGAAGGAACACCGCAGGAAGCATTAATCAGCCGACTTGCGCTGCGCTCTATGAAACAAGCCAGATATACGCCGGAGAACTCCGGACATTTTGGATTGGCAGCGAATTATTATACACATTTTACATCACCGATTCGTCGTTACCCAGATCTTCAGATCCATCGGATCATCAAAGATAACCTGCGGGGACGTATGAATGGTGAACGCATGGAACATTATCGCAAGATATTGGAAGAAGTGACGAAGCATGCCAGTGAGACGGAGCGGCGCGCTGACGAGGCGGAACGCGAGACTGTGAAGCTTAAGAAAGTAGAATATATGTCAGACCGTATTGGAAATGTTTACACAGGCGTAATCTCCAGTGTGACGAAATGGGGCATGTATGTGGAACTTCCGAATACGATCGAGGGTCTGATTCATGTTGCCAATATGCGTGATGACCATTATAATTACGATGAAAGCCGTTATGAGATGGTGGGCGAACGCACCGGAAAAGTCTACAAGCTTGGACAGGAGGTTCGTGTAAGAGTTGCTGATACAGACCGGTTGATGCGTACCATTGATTTTGTAATTGCGAAGGAGAGGGACGAAGAAAATGGCGAAGACGAATGGTAAGATGATTGCTAATAACAAAAAGGCATATCATGATTATTTTATACTGGATACTTACGAGGCCGGGATTGTGCTTCATGGAACCGAAGTGAAGTCACTTCGTATGGGAAAATGCAGCATCAAGGAGTCTTTTATCCGCATTGAAAATGGGGAAGTATTTATCTATGGTATGCATATCAGTCCATATGAAAAAGGAAATATCTTTAATAAAGATCCTCTTCGTGTGAAGAAGCTAATGTTGCACAAAGCAGAGATCAATAAATTGATTGGCAAGACAAAAGAAAAAGGAATGGCAATCGTACCATTAAAGGTATATTTTAAGGGAAGCCTTGTAAAAGTGGAGCTTGGTCTGGCAAAAGGTAAGAAACTGTATGACAAGAGACAGGATATTGCCAAAAAAGACCAGCAGAGAGAAGCAAGCCGTGACTTTAAAATCCGCAATCTGGGCTAAGATGAAAGAAAATGTGCAGTAAATGTGGATAAGAATTGTAAAAGACGTAGAAAAGGTGGATAATATATGATACCTGTAAAAAAAGAAGACTTGAGAAAATTAGTGACAGATACAACGGTTGAGATTTATGAGGAGCTGACACCTCAACTGGTGAAGCTGATTCAGGATACGAAGAAGAATACAGAACTGACAGAGGGGCAGAAGCAGGATGAGATTTCTCTTCATATGATGGGATATGTAAAATCCTGTACAAATGAGATCATCATACAGGTTCTGTCAGAGATTCTGGGACTTGAAGACGAGGATGAAGAGTAAAATTGTCCTGGTCAGGTATAAATGTGATTTGTCAGAAAAAGAGAAAATATTGATTCGAAAAACAGAATTGTTGTTAGATAATACTGAAATGATAAAAAATATGAAACAACAATTGACAATGTAAAAAAACTGAGCTAAACTAAGTCGTATAAAAGCAAAGGCGCTTTAAGAGAAATCTTGAAGTGCTTTTCTTTTATTATAAGAAATGCCGAACAGGCATATCTTATATCCCTGACAATATATAGAGACACAAGGGTGTGTATTTCTGTGAGTCGACGACAGAGATATGCACCCTTTCATTGTATATTGTAGATTTAGAAGGGTGAGATAAAAGGAGGAGATATTTATGAGTCAGGATATTTTAACAGCAATTTCAGACGCAGTTGGAACTGAAGTGTTTGGTATCTGGTTTTTGATCGGAGCTGCATTGGTATTCTTTATGCAGGCCGGATTTGCAATGGTCGAGGCTGGATTTACAAGAGCAAAAAATGCAGGTAACATTATCATGAAGAACCTGATGGACTTCTGTATCGGAACTAGTGTATTTATTCTAATCGGATTTGGCTTATTACTTGGTGAAGATGCACTTGGAGGATTCATCGGAATTCCGACACTTGGAATTTTCACGAACTATGCAAATTTTGACTGGTCGAACTTCGTATTTAACTTAGTATTCTGTGCGACAACAGCAACGATTGTATCAGGAGCTATGGCAGAGAGAACAAAGTTCTTATCTTACTGTATTTACTCCGCAGTTATTTCTGCAGTGGTCTATCCAATTGAAGCACACTGGATTTGGGGCGGAGGCTGGCTTGCAGCACTTGGCTTCCATGATTTTGCAGGTTCCTGTGCAATCCATATGGTCGGTGGTTTAAGTGCATTTATCGGAGCAACAATAGAAGGTGCACGTATTGGTAAATTTACAAGAGATGAAAATGGAAAAGTAACAAAAGTCCATGCATTTCCTGGACACAACATTGTAATCGGTGCACTTGGCTGCTTTATCCTTTGGTTTGGCTGGTATGGATTTAATGGTGCAGCAGCAAGCACAGGTGCTCAGTTAGCTTCCATTTTCATGGCAACAACAATCGCACCGGCAGTCGCAACTGTTGTATGTATGATCTTTACATGGGTTAAATATGGAAAACCAGATGTATCCATGTGTCTGAATGCTTCACTTGCAGGTTTGGTAGCAATCACAGCTCCTTGTGATGTAGTAGATGCAACAGGTTCTATTATTATCGGAGTCGTTGCAGGACTTCTGGTTGTATTCGGTGTATGGTTCTGTGACAATGTGGTACATATAGATGACCCGGTCGGAGCAGTCGCAGTTCACTGCTGCAATGGTATCTGGGGAACAATTGCAGTTGGTTTATTTGCTACAACAAATGCACCAGAGTGTACAATTAACGGATTATTCTATGGCGGCGGCTTCCATCAGTTAGGTTTACAGCTTTTAGGTGTTATTACAGTTCTTGCATGGACAGCAGTTACCATGACAATCGTGTTCAAAGTGATCGACAAGACGGTTGGACTTCGAGTTTCTGAGGAAGAAGAGATTGTTGGTCTGGATATTAAAGAACATGGCCTTGCATCTGCATACGCAGGATTCAGTCTTATGGATATTACAGAAGGAAGTATGAGTGTCAATGAAAATACAGAGCTTGGTGTAGATGATTATGATTGTGCAACAGAAGCTCAGAAGGCAGCATCTGTAAAAGTTTCAGGTCCTGTCGATCCGGATGCAGGTATGCATAAAGTTGTCATTATTGCAAAACTGTCCAGATATGAGAAGTTGAAAAATGCACTCAACAGTCTTGGAGTTACAGGAATGACAGTGACACAGGTCATGGGTTGTGGAATCCAGAAAGGTGCCGGTGAGAAATACCGTGGAGTTGAGATGGATGTAACCGTACTTCCGAAGGTAAAAGTGGAAGTAATTGTTGGAAATATTCCGGTAGAGAAAGTGATTGAGACAGCTAAGAAGACACTTTACACAGGTCATGTAGGAGACGGAAAGATCTTTGTATACAACGTACAGAAAGTTGTAAAGGTTCGTACAGGAGAAGAAGATCTGGAAGCATTAAAAGATGTAGAGTAAAGGAATTAATTAACATAGTTGCCAATTTTTAGTTTCATATAAGTACAAAATTCCCGCAGAAACATTTCGATGTGCAAAGCATTTGGCATATGCAGTATCGTAAAATAAATGAATGACTGCGGGAATTTTGCGTTACTAGCTAATGGAAAAGTATAATAGATAGGACTTGATATTTTGAAGTATTAGTGTTAGTATATGTATACAAACGTCTGCCGACCAGCAAACTGGATTGATGACAATCGTCATTTTTAGAAGTAATTCAGGGCTTGTACTGGTTTCGACGGGGGTCTGGAAGTTGGAGAAGCCATCCGTAGCGGGACACTACGATAAAAGTTCCACTTTAAAATTAAACGCAGACGAAAATTTAGCGTACGCTGCCTAATTGCGGCAGCAGTCGGCCTTAGGTCATCCGTTGCTTAAGTAACCGGCTTCAAACAGACGGAGCACTTCGTTCTCAAAGCTTTGAGGGAATGGAAGATTTTATGAAGCTACTAAGATCAGTAACCCGTCATTAGGTGACTGATGGAGGGAATGTCAAAGTAATGACTGTGATGGGAGAAGCTCTGGTGGATGGGCTTTCGGACGCGGGTTCAACTCCCGCCAGGTCCATTTAGTTGATGTCCTAGAATCCTTAATTTACAAGGGTTCTGGGATATTTTTTTACCCACCCACTTGATAACTTCTGCTAACTTTTTTGATAACTTTTGATGTTTAAAGGTAATCAATTACATTGCTTTTGTTGCTCTATTTACCATGCTTATAATACTTCTCTTATAGTCCATTTCAGAAATATCATAAGTGTAGTTCTGTTCATTTACTCTTTCCGTATTGCCTATAATAGAGGCTCTTGCGGTTGCTGGCATTCCAGCTTTTGCATATTCAGAATTAACAGTTCTTCTTGATGTATGAATACATTTAACATTATGGAAATCAGTTCCACTTGTTTTAAGTCTCATACATTCTGAAATAGTTCGCGCATGAACTCGTCCTTTATCGTTAGAAAATACATACTCTGTTAGCCAATTGTTTTTTAATTCTACTTTCTTAACTCTGTTTAAAATATCCTCAATCTCTGGTGTTAAAGGAAAATCACGTATCTTTCCATTTTTAGGAAGGGAAATGTAATACTCATTGTTTTTCCTGTCATGTTTTTCTGAATGTCTAATATGAATTATGTTTTGTTCCGTGTCAATATCTTCCCACATTAAACCAGATAACTCACCAACTCGCATTCCTGTGTACAGAGACAATTCTACTGCATATGAAGGAATATAATTTGGTTTTGTTTCATGATTTGTAGCCAAAATATCTAACAAGCTATTTTTCTCTTTCTTCGAGAATGTTCTTTCTGCTGATGTTTTAATTGTTTCACGCTTACAATATTGTTTGTACAATGGAAGGTCAACTTCATCACACGGGTTGTCACTCTTTTTGATAATCCCGTCTTTGACTGATTTTTTGAATACACCATTGACATATCCTATCATAGCCTGTAACGCTCTGTAAGGTATCTCCTTGCTCTTTAACAGGCGTTCAATGAATTGTGATAAGACAACTTCATCAATATCCCGTATATCCATGTTTTCTAGCCTATCTCCCTCAAAGAATCTGATATAATCTGATTCGTACTTTGAGATTGTATTGTTGGAGCGTCCGCATTGTTTTTGCCGTTCTACCCATACAGAATATCTCTGTTTGTTGTGTTACGCTTCCAGAAATCAATTACAACATTGTCAATATCTTCTTTTGATTTTTTCTTTACTGCTTTGCGCTTGCTATTTCCTAAAGGTAAATAAGTGTGCCAAAAACCGTCTTTTCCTAATGTAATTGAATATGGGTGCATTTCCAGATATTTTTGTTTTTTCATTTCGTCTATCTTATCTTGCACATATGCTAAATCTATGATACCACAATTTGTGGCTTCTTCTAATACATTTTTAGTTAAATCTGTCATTTTCATTACCTCGTCAAGTATCGTCATAATAAATTTTCATGTTACAAGCCTTCATAGCTTTTTCTCCTTCTTCAATGGTTGTTTACTGTTTTTTCCTATAAAATGTCTACTTATTCTTGTTTTTGCTCTCCATAATTGAAATGAACTTCCTTGGCTGTTCTACTCATTGTAATATCTTGTTCTCAAATTTTATTCCATGAAATTGTTATAAGTATTTGGATAACAAGAGTATAGAATTTAATCTATACTACAAATCTTTGTTTATCATATAAATTAGGCGCATTATTAAAACAATTTACTCTATACTCTTGTTATGAGTGTTGTTTATTAACGATATGTAATCGTAAATTACTGTTTTTTGCTCTGCTTGTTACAATTGTGTAAACAATTTATCTCTTTCATAAGATAGTATATTGTGGTTTCTTCGTGCATCTTGCTTAACATATGCTTCATAATGCAGTGAAACAATACAGAACGAAACTTGAATCTTTGTTTATAAGCATCGGAGATAACTCTGTAATATGCCAGTTTCTCTTTCTGTTCATCGGTTACCTTTGTTTCTGTTTCCATAATCTCTATCCCTCCATGTTTCCTAATTTATGTAAAAACAATTCATAATTTACTATATACTTGTTGCCGACCTTGATATAAGGCACGTGCTTTTCTTCTACTATCATTTTTCTAAGAAACTGATAAGATAATCCTGTCTTTATTGCTAACTCATTCAAAGATAGAAGTGTAGGAGGCTCTGGTAGCCTTTCAATCTTCTTTTTTCGTTTCTGTGCTGTTAATGCTCGCTTTGCCTGTTTCGCAATAGCTGGTAGCTGATTATAGATGTCTACGCCCATGCTATCCACCTCCTAGTTGTGATATGATTTCATTGCTTGCTTCAAATGAAAGCTACACATGAATAATTTACCTAATTTTGTTCCCATTTCTTTTAGAATTGGTTCGACTGCCTTTTCATGCTCAATCTGTTCTGGCTTTCTGATTTTCTCTGATAAAATTGTTTTATATCTTTCAGAGAACTCTTTTTCATAATCTGGCATTAACATTATCTTTGTTAAAGCTAATGCTGTGGCTCTGTCTGCATGTGTGACCCAGTTTCCTAACATTCTCTTGTTACGCCCTGTTGTATCATTTGGTTTGAGTTTAATAAGCATTTCATACATTTTCTGTTGTGCTTGTTGTTCTAACACTGTCAATTCCTCTGGTGTATCTTCAATTTTGATTGCTTTCATAGCATTAATTTCACTTTGAAGTTTCTCAATAGCTGTGTTATTGTTCTCAACTATATTTGCTATTTGTCTTTTTAACTGATTCTCCAATTCAATATAACTGTAATTGTCTCTACCTATCTCTTGTGCGAATGCATTTAGTTGATTCCTAATAGTCATATAAGAGTGAGCGTCTTTTACTTTTGTAATTCTTTTTGAGATATACTCTCTTGTTCTAACTAAGCGCTCTTGTTTCTCGACTTCTGTTTCTGTTCCTTTGTATTGACCTCTATGTGTGTTTTGATAAATTCTGTATGCATGCGTGTTTTCAAGTTCCCATCTCTCCATTTTAATTTCCTCCTTAAATAAAATCTAATCTGCATCGTAAACATCATTTCCCCAATCATTATCCTCTGTTTCCCATTCTTCCATATCATCTGGTTTTGTGAACTCTAATCCTTGCTCGGCTTTCCATATATCCTGTTCCTCTTTCTGTGTAAGAGTATGTTGATTGCCGACTGAAACAAGATGAACTGTCAGTTCGTTATTGTGTTCTATAAGCTTTTCCTCATTTGCTACGGAATAATTTCTACCTACTAATTTTTCTGCTATCCATGTGCTTGCCTTAAGGCGTATATTTTCATCATCTGCATATTTTGATAACCTCAGAATATTTTGTAGTGCATCTTCACTGTGTTCTCTCACAAGAGCATTGAACTCTCTGATTGAATCACGTTCATGTTCTGTTCTACGCTTGCGACCTCTATTTGTGTTCAATGTTTATCACCACCTTTTTAATAACATTAATATCAAGTCTATTGATACGCCCTTCTAAAATGGTTTTATTGTTTTTGTATGTTTTTTACACTTGAAACTGTTGTAGAGTGTGTTTGTGTAAAAAATGTAAAATGTTCAATGCAAAATTGTCTACAAACAAGAGGACATTTACATGGATAATAATAATTGTTTTAGTGACCGCAGTTCTTCTATTAAGCCTTCTGAAAATGTTATCCTGTCTTGCAATTCCATCTTTAGTCTACTTGCTGTTTTCTGTGCTGTTCTTTTGTTTGGATAAGATAACTCAAAAATATCTTTCACAAAAGTGTAGTCTAATTCACATATGTCTTTATGTGCTAGTACCAGCTCTTTTGGCGAATATAGTTTCATATCTTTCTTTAGTACATAACGGAAATCCTTTCCTAATCGGTTTAATCTATCGTAGAACTGGTCAGTTGCAAATAGCTGAAACTTATATGCTTTCATCAATTTGTTGATGCTATCAGCGCTAAGAACAGACCACAATACAGTGTCTTTCCCAAGCACTCTATTTACACCTCTTTCATTTAGAACCCATTCAAAACGAAGTATGCTTTCATTAGCAATTCTCTGTTCTAGTTCATTGTGTTCTTTCTCGTCCGTTGCATGTTCTAACTCTTCCATGAGTTTGTTGTAACACTTGTACGACCCTAGACAGTCACTTGACCGAGATGTCCTAAAACTCTGTACATTGATACAATCACAATATATTTTACTTTTTTTGTATCGTCTACTCTGAGTTCCTTTAACATAAACATGCAGAGGTGTGTTTTTACTGATAAAGGCACGACAAATATAATTCAGCATCGGTTGCAACAATGTATTATCCCGAAGCGTGTAGGAGAAGCTACACTCAATTCCCGTTACTTTTAAGTCTGATATATCGAAATCAAAAATATCATTTAACTGTTCTGTCAGCATCTGATAAACTCGCATATATTTTGTACAATCCACAAAACTATACGGTTGAATATTCGAGTTCCTTATTGTTTGTGGAAGATTTATGAATATTGAATATTCGACCAGTCCATTTTTTAACCCCAGTTTTTTTAATAATCCGTATTTTATTGTTCTGTTACTGTTTGACCTCTGGAAATAATATAGTTCTTGTTCTGTTTCAAATTCAGATAAAAATTTAATGTTCACGCCATCTATCCCACAATCTAGGCTCGCTGTGTTTATATTTTTCATTCTGCCTCCTTTCTAAAATAAGAACAAAAAAAGAACCCCTAGTAAAATGTTTCTGGCAAAAAAACAGATACTAGAGGTTCTTTTGTATATGATATGACTTTTTGTAGGCTTTTAGAGTATGAAATTAAGTACTCTCAATAATGTACACCTAAGAAGTAAAAGTCATTGCCATATAACTAAACTTCGTGTATTTATTTTTAATATAGATAACATTGAACATGATTGTCTCCTTTCTATTCTTACATACAAAAATAGAACAGTATTCTTTATGCATAAAACTGTTTCTTTTTACTCTTGTTACATTTGTCTTTGTTCTTGGAAAAACATAATTGATATAATTATGTTAATGACATGTATAATAGCTTATAAATATATAATATCACCGTTCGAATTGTCTGTCAATAGAGAACAAAAAAATATTTTGAAAAAATTTTCGCTTAATAGATGCCATATAATAATCAATATAGCTCTGTAAGCTCGTATTTTGCGATTTAAGAGGTTTTATATTTGAGTGTGGGAAAATTCTACTTAAGGATATTAGCTTAAAATAAAAGGCGATTGCATTGAGCAACCCCCTTAAAAATGTCTTATTCAGAAATTGTAATTGTACCATCTTCATTTATTTCAATATATTTATATGCTTCTAACATGCAACCAAATTCATCAATTTTTCCGTACATGGCTAATTCTGTTACAGAATTGGAGAATACAATCCCTGTGTGGTCTTGAAAATCTATTGTAAAATATTTGTATCCTTTGTCTTTGATACATGAATTACAAAAATCAATATAATCCTGTTCACTGATACTTTTGGTTAATTCTTTGTCTGCTTTTACAAAAGCATAATATTTTGTAAGGTCAAGCCCAGCATTTTTCTCGGCTGGAATGGGAATAACATCTAATCGTTTTAGATAATTTGGTTCTTCTGGTATCTCTGGTTCGTCAGAAGTAGTATCTTCTTCTGGAAGTCCTGTTTCATTAAAAGTATCTTGATATGTCGGTGTAGTTGTGGTTGTAGAAGCGGTACTAGCATTATCTGAGCTTTTAGAATCTGATTCGGTATCAGCTTCATTAGCAGAACTTCCACAACCTGTTAACATTAATGCGGTAACCAGTAACAAAACCATTTTCTTCATATTATATACCTTCTTTCTTAATAGTAGCCGATTATGGCTAATATTATTGTAAATGATATATGGGTAATATTCAAGTGGGAGGATAACAAAATGATTTCTTATACCCCTTTTTGGAATACCCTAAAGAAAAAACAAATTAGTCAATATCAGTTGATAAATAAGTATAAAGTTTCTGCTGGACAATTATCTCGAATGAGAAAAAATGATGATATATCGACACATACAATTAATATGTTGTGTGAGATATTAGATTGTCGAGTAGAGGATATTGTTGTGTTTGAAAAAGAGTGATTCAAAAGTAGCCATTTAAACATAGCATGAATTGATAAGCTTAAATCATTACTTTTTTACTATGCATATGTGCAAGAGTTCCCTTTCTGTATTTTGATAACTTTGATAACTTTTTTGATAACTTTCTTTAAAAAGGTGCTTCAAGTGGCGTATTTACAGGGATTCTTTTTTGTGTCACGGGTTCAACTCCCGCCAGGTCCACTAAAGCTGAACAAGTCGAACTTTTTGTATGAAGGAATCATATAAGAAGTCCGGCTTGTTTTTGGTAATGAAGAAAATTATAATAGAACTGAATTTAAAGGACAAAAGTATATGACGTTTTGCGGACGTTATTGTAGGAAATGTCTCAGTGCCATAAATGAAAATAAGGAGTGTGAAAACTATGCACCAGACAGGACAGATATACAGACCGCCATCAGAAGCCAGTGTACAGAGACTGGAGGTTACAATAGGCTGTTCTCATAATAAATGTTCTTTTTGTACTATGTACCGGAAGACACCGTTTCGTGTTGCGCCGTTTGAAGATGTGGAGATGGATTTAAAAGAACTTCATGACAGAGGCGAGAAGATTACGAGAATCTATCTGACGAACGGAGATCCCTTTGTACTTGGGACCGACAGACTTGTAAAAATTGCAGAGTTGGTTCATCAGTATCTGCCGGAAGTAGAGGTACTTACCTGCTATGCTTCTATTCAGAATCTGAAAGCAAAATCACTGGAAGATTTGAAGCTTCTGAAAAGTGTCGGATATGATGAGCTGTATGTAGGACTTGAGACGGCATATGCCCCGGCGGTAAAACTGATCAATAAGGGCTTTACGGTCGAAGAAGCTTATGAAAATATCGGAAAGCTGAAAGAGGCAGGAATGAAGTATTCAGCGCTTTTAATGCTTGGAATTGGTGGAAAAGGGCATAGCAAAGAAAGTGTAGAAGCCACGGCGGCTCTTCTGAATAAGTATCCGCCATACCGTGTATCTCCTCTTTCAACAGCGGTTTTACGCGGAAGTGAGCTGGAAGAGCTTTGCAATAAAGGAGAGTATGTACAGCTTACAGAGCGTGAACTGATAGAGGAAGAAAAAATGCTGCTTCGTGCATTAAAGATAAATGACTGCATTTTCTTCGGAAGTCACCCATATAATCTGATTACAATCAGCGGAGTCCTGCCACAGGACAGAGAGGAGATTATTAAGCATCTGGATTCTGAGATGGCGGCGTGGGATAGAGATCAGCCGGGATTTCTGGATACAGTTTGGAAGAGGACAGATATGTAGAAAAAATATACGATGCAGAGTGATACAGGATGCTTTGTATACGGAAATATCAATTGCAGATGATGGAATTGGAAATTTCTTTGTTTCAAAAGTGTTTCGAAAATTTGCAATCTGGTCACAGGCACATGTATTTGTTTCAGACAGATAGAGTGAAGAAGAGCTGATTCAGTCACATTTGATAGCATACTATACAAAATTATCATCCATCGGAACGATGGTTGTAATGAAGCTGGAAAATGATACGCCATGTGAATAGGTTTGAGAATTCTTAAACTTTTTAAGAAGAAAAATTTTCACACATAGCACATATTTTCCTGTTATACTATAAAATATGACGGAAATATGTGCTATTCGCGTCTAAGCGTAAGAAATAAAAAATCAGAATGTACAGTTCGTACAGGGAGGTTTATGATATGGAAAAGATCAAGATATTAGTTGTAGATGATGAGAGCAGAATGCGTAAGCTTGTGAAGGATTTCCTTGAAAGAGAAGGATATCAGGTGCTGGAGGCAGGAGACGGTCTTGAGGCTATGGAGGCGTTTTACGCAGAGAAAGATATTGCGCTGATCATATTAGATGTCATGATGCCGAAGATGGACGGCTGGCAGACTTGCCGTGAGATCCGTCAGTCTTCTAAAGTACCGATTATTATGCTGACGGCACGCGGCGATGAGCGGGATGAACTTCAGGGATTTAATCTTGGCGTGGACGAATACATTTCTAAGCCATTTAGTCCGAAGATTCTTGTTGCGAGAGTGAATGCACTTCTGAGACGTTCGAATGTGTTGGATGCAGATGAGCATGTGGAAGCAGGTGGTATCGTTGTAGATAAGGCAGCTCACCAGGTGCAGGTAGACGGAAAAGATGTGGAACTTAGTTATAAAGAATTTGAATTATTGTCTTATTTCCTTGAGAATCAGGGAATTGCACTTTCCAGGGAGAAGATATTGAATAATGTATGGAATTATGATTATTTTGGAGATGCAAGAACTATCGACACTCATGTTAAGAAGCTTCGCAGCAAGCTTGGAGAAAAGGGTGAATACATTAAGACAATCTGGGGAATGGGCTACAAATTCGAGGTAAATTAAGATGAAGCATTTTAAACAAAAAGAAAAAAGAAAGCATTCTATTAAGAGGCAGATGATCGCAGTTTTTGCAGGCATGGTCATCTGTCTGCTTGCTATTTTGCTTGTTGTTAATGTAAAGTTCTTAGAGCCGTATTATATCAGAGACAAGGAAATGCAGTTCATTCATGTATACGAAGAACTACAGAATGCTGTGAAAAAGGGGACGATCAGTAATGATGAAGTACAAGATGAATTACATGTCCTTTGTGAGAAGAGCAACATTTCCTATATTGTATTGGATATGGATAATGAAAAACTGATTACAAATGTGCACGATACGAATATGCTCAAGCAGCAGTTATCGGGATATCTTCTGAACCAGGCACAAAAAGGTGGAAAGGTGCTGGATAGCACAGACAATTACCAGTTGATGAGAAGTCAGGATCCATGGAATCAGAGCGAATATATTGAGATGTGGGGACAACTTGACGATAATGTGAATTTCCTCATTCGAAGTCCTGTAGAAAGTATCCGTGAAAGTGTTGCATTATCCAATCGTTTCCTAATATATGTAGGTATGGGAACACTGATCATCTGCATGGGACTTGTATGGTATTTCTCCAGAAGGATTACAAAGCCGATCCAGGAACTGGCAGAGCTGTCTGACCGTATGGCAAATCTGGATTTTGAGGCGAAGTATACAAGCGGTGGTAACAATGAGATTGGTGAACTGGGTGATAACTTTAATCGTATGTCGCAGAAGCTGGAAAAGGCAATTTCTGAATTGAAGCAGGCAAATAACAGTCTGCAGCAGGATATTGAGCAGAAAGAGAAGATGGAGCAGATGCGTACGGAGTTTATGGGAAATGTATCTCACGAGTTGAAAACTCCGATTGCTCTGATCCAGGGATATGCAGAAGGACTGAAAGAAGGAGTTAATGATGACCCGGAGAGCCGCGACTTCTATTGTGATGTTATTATGGACGAAGCAGGTAAGATGAATCGGATGGTCAAGAATCTGATGACACTGAATCAGTTGGAGTTCGGGAATGATAAAGTAGAATTTGAGCGTTTTAATCTGACAGAGCTGATTGGCGGAGTACTTCAGAGTATGGACATTCTGTCACAACAAAAGGATGTTAAACTTATTTTCAGGGAAGAAAATCCAGTTTACGTCTGGGGGGATGAGTTTAAGATTGAACAGGTCGTGCGTAATTATGTAAGTAATGCCTATAATCATGTCAATGAAGAAAAGATTATTGAAGTGAAGATTTTGCGGGAAGACGGACTTGCAAAAGTGACTGTATTTAATACCGGAAAGCCAATACCGGAGGAAGATGTTCCGCGTATCTGGGATAAATTTTTCAAAGTGGACAAGGCTCATACACGCGAGTATGGAGGCAATGGAATCGGACTTTCTATCGTAAAAGCTATTATGGAATCCATGCATCAGCAATATGGTGTGAAAAATTACGATAATGGTGTTGAATTCTGGTTCACACTTGATGTACGATAGAAGAAACCACAACAAAAGAGAAAGATGTGCGTTAACAGGCATAAAGGAATGAGAAGAAAGGGACACGAGCACATGATAGCAATTATTGATTACGATGCAGGGAATATAAAGAGCGTGGAAAAGGCCATGCACCTTTTAGGACAGGAAGTTGTTGTAACAAGAGACAGAGAGTCGATTTTAAAGGCAGACAAAGTAATTCTTCCGGGAGTCGGAGCATTTGGAGATGCTATGAGCAAGATCAGACAATATAATCTGGAAGAAGTGATTCATGAAGTCGTGGAAAAAGGGACTCCATTTCTTGGAATTTGTCTGGGACTTCAGCTTTTATTTGAACGAAGTGACGAGACACCGGGAGTAGAAGGACTTGGCATTTTAAAAGGAGAGATTCTTCGGATTCCGGATCAGCCGGGACTTAAGATTCCTCATATGGGCTGGAATTCTCTGAAGTATCCGAATGAAGGCAGATTATTCCGTGGAATACCGGAAGATTCTTATGTATATTTTGTACATTCTTATTATCTGAAGGCAGAAGATGAGAGTATTGTAACAGCCACAACAGAATACAGCACATTGATCCATGCATCTGTAGAAAGTGGAAATGTATTTGCATGCCAGTTCCATCCGGAAAAGAGCAGTGATGTTGGAATACAGATTTTGAAGAATTTTGTTGAGTTATAGACAGGAGGAACGGTATATGCATACAAAGAGAATCATCCCATGCCTGGATGTAAATAACGGACGAGTTGTAAAAGGTGTGAACTTTGTAGATTTGAAGGATGCTGGAGATCCAGTAGAAATTGCCAAGGCTTATGATAAAGCAGGAGCGGATGAACTTGTTTTTTTGGATATTACAGCTTCATCCGATCGAAGAAACACAGTTGTAGATATGGTCAGAAAAGTAGCTGAGACAGTATTTATTCCATTTACTGTTGGTGGAGGAATCCGTACGGTAGACGATTTTCGGGCACTGTTGCGAGAAGGAGCAGACAAGATCTCGATTAATTCATCAGCCATTGATACTCCGAATCTGATTTCGGATGCGGCAGACAAGTTTGGAAGCCAATGTGTGGTTGTAGCAATCGATGCAAAGAAACGTGCAGATGGCAATGGTTGGAACATTTACAAACATGGTGGAAGAATTGATGTAGGAATTGATGCACTGGAGTGGGCTCATAAGGTGGAAAAACTGGGAGCAGGAGAGATGCTCTTGACCAGTATGGATTGTGACGGAACAAAGGCAGGGTATGATCTGGAACTGACTCGTGCAGTTGCAGAAGCAGTTAATATTCCGGTCATAGCCTCCGGCGGTGCAGGCAATCTGGAACATTTTTACGATGCGCTGACAGACGGAAAGGCAGATGCAGCATTGGCAGCATCTCTGTTCCATTATAAAGAATTAGAGATTAAGGAAGTAAAAGAATATCTTCGTGGCAGAGGTGTTTCTGTGCGATTATAACAGATAAAAGGTATGGGTAATTGTAACTTAAAGTTGCAATTACCTATATCTCTATCTAGAAAGTAAAAAGGAGAAAAGAAAATGGCAGCAATTAATAATGACTGGCTTGAGGCTTTGCAGGGGGAATTTAAAAAGCCGTATTATAAAAAACTATTTGAGACAGTAAATGAAGAATATCGAACAAGACAGATATTTCCACCGGCGGATGACATTTTCAATGCCTTTCATTTGACACCATTACATAAAGTAAAGGTTGTGATTCTTGGACAGGATCCATATCATAATGTAGGACAGGCTCATGGACTCTGTTTTTCTGTAAAGAAAGGTGTGGATATTCCACCATCACTGGTAAATATCTATAAAGAACTTCACGATGATCTGGGCTGTACCATCCCGAATCATGGCTGCCTGACAAAATGGGCAGAGCAAGGTGTTCTGATGCTCAACACAGTATTGACTGTACGGGCACATCAGGCGAATTCACACAGAGGCATTGGCTGGGAGGAGTTCACGGATGCAGCAATTATGGCACTTAATAGCCAGAATCGTCCGATTGTATTTATTCTTTGGGGAGCTCCGGCACAGAGAAAAGCCAGCATGTTGAATAATCCGAACCATCTGATTCTGAAAGCACCACATCCAAGTCCGCTTTCCGCTTACCGTGGTTTCTTTGGAAGTAAACCATTTAGCAAGACAAATAAATTCCTGGAAGCAGGCGGTGTGGAACCAATCGACTGGCAAATTGATTAGTAATAATTAAGAGAAAATAAAGGAAGACTATTGACAAACAGACATATCAGGAATATATTTAAAACAAACATATGAACAAATGCTCAATTGTTAATGCGACGTGCAGGAGGATAAAATATATGAAAGATATGGAGAAAGAATTACACGAGCACCATCACCATGAGGAAGAGTGTGAATGTGGTTGCGGCTGTGGACATCATCATCATGACGAAGAGCATGAACACCACCATGAGGAAGAATGCGGCTGTGGTTGCGGCTGTGAACATCACCATCATGAACATGAATCTCATGAGCATCATCATCACCATGAGGAAGAATGTGGCTGTGGTTGTGGACATCATCACCACCATGACGAAGAGCATGAACACCATCATGACCATAAGCAGGAGCACGAGCACCATCACCATGATGAGGAGTGTGAATGCGGCTGTGGCTGTGGACATCATCACCACCATGACGAAGAGCATGAACATCATCATGAAGCAGTGGAGCATGAGCCTTGTGTTATGCCGGCAGGTGTAGCGCAGAAGACATACATTTTGGAGAATCTTGGATGTGCGAACTGTGCAGCTAAGATGGAGAGAAAGATTCAGGCGTTACCGGAAGTTGAAGGTGCAACATTGACTTATGCAACAAAAAAACTAGTTGTCGCATCAGATCATCAGGAGCATCTTCTTTCCAAGATTCAGGAAATCTGTTCCTCTATCGAGTCAGAAGTACAGGTTGTTGCAATGCCGGATGATCAGCCGATCAAAAGAGAGAAGAAGAACCCGTTTGAAGAGAATAAAAAGGATATAGTACTTGTCGGAGCTGGAGCGATTCTTTTTGCCGTAGGTATTATTGCAGAAAAAACACTTCCGAATCCGATGATCAGTGCATGTATTTTCATTATTGCGTACTTACTTCTTGGACTTGAGATTGTAATGAAAGCGCTGAAGAATATGGCGGGAGGACATTTGTTTGATGAAAACTTTCTGATGGCAGTTGCGACAATTGCAGCGTTTGTGATTGGTGATTTTGCAGAGGCAGTCGGAGTTATGCTGTTCTACCGTATCGGAGAGTTGTTCGAAGATATTGCCGTGGAAAAGAGCCGTGGACAGATTATGGATGCCGTAGATATGCGCCCAGAAGTTGTTAATCTTGTCGTTGGTTCCGAAGTAAAAGAAATTCCATCACAGGATGCAAGGGTA